>Ga0209018_1000767_pt1 | contig 28356 bp, 31 predicted proteins | sample YNPBryBLVA2012_FD_185814 | JGI IMG/M metagenome (GOLD analysis project Ga0209018, IMG submission 185814) | Anoxygenic and chlorotrophic microbial mat microbial communities from Yellowstone National Park, USA - YNP Bryant BLVA 2012 (SPAdes)... ...
GGGGAGCTTGACTAGTACTATACAAGCTCTTTCCGGGTATACCCCCAATAATGTCAATTTTGGTTTCGCTCCTTTCGCGGAGGGTTCCACCGTTTACATAGGCGGAGGGATAGGGATTCCCAATCAGGACGGATGGACCCCCACCTACTGGAAAAATGGAACCCCCGTTCCCGTGCCCCTTCCTTCGGGTCAGACGGGGGGGTTGGTTACAGGCATTACCGTGAAAGACGGTACGGTATACGCGGCGGGATACTACGGGGATCCGGAAGGAATCGGTTCCGAAGGGTTTATCTGGAAGGGAGCCGTAAAGCAACCCGTGAGTCCGCCTACAGGTTCCCAGGGCACCCAAATTTACACCCTATCCGTGGAATGACGTAGGAAACGCAACAGAGTTAAAATTTTCCTGTTGACAAGCATATTCATTCGCCCTACTGTAACGGTGAGGAGCAGGATATGCCGACGATTGCCGAAGTGTACAAAACGCACCTGGCTGCGATGATCAAAAACACCTCCCAGAATCAAGAAGTGACGGAAAAGAACGTGTTTCAGCCGGGCAATCCGATAAACCGCAAGTACGTGGACAAGGTAATCGAAGACCATCTCCTTCCCGGAAGCCGGATCGTCAACATCGAGTCCCTGTACGAACTGCATCGAAGGAGCAAAGCAGGAAAATCCTGCCTGATCCTGATGGAACATTACAGCAACTTCGATCTTCCGGTGTTTATCTACCTCCTTTCCCGCAGCGGTCCAGAAGGACTGGAAACGGCGGAGTCGATCGTAGCGATGGCGGGGATGAAACTCAACGTGGAAAGTAAAGCGGTGCTCGCTTTCTCCGAAGCCTACACCCGCATCGTGATCTACCCCAGCCGTTACCTGGAAAAGATTACCGACCCCGAGGAACTGAAGGAAGCCCGAAAAAAGAGCAGCGTCATCAACCGCGCCGCCCTCCATCACATGGTACGTTGTAAACATTCGGGTCACATCATCCTTGTCTTTCCCTCGGGCACACGGTACAGGCCGGGGAATCCCGACACAAAGAGGGGTCTCAAAGAGATCGATTCCTACCTGAAAGTGTTCGATTACATGGTACTGGTAGGAATCGCAGGAAACATTCTGAGGATCCATCCGAGTGGCGAGATGGAAGAGGATCAGCTGTTCAAAGATACCGTAGTGTACAAGGTAAGCCCGATTCTGGAATGCGAAGCCTTCAGAAACGAAGCACGTTCCAAAGCTCCGGTAGAAGCAGACCTGAAACAGTACGTAGCCGATGAGGTGATGCGGGAGCTGGAAAAACTTCATCAAGAGGTAGAGCAACTTCGGGAAGGGCAAGTATAGGTATCCTTCAAGGGCCCCCTTTGCTCATGCAGAAGGAAATCGTCAAATAGGTTCCACCGACTGATGTATCTCCTTCCAGGTGGGAGCGTCCATTTCTAACACCTGTGAGAACGCCCTGAATCCCGTGTTCTCGAGGAACTCCGCAAGATCTAGAGCTGTCCCTAGTAGTTCGATGGTCACCCGGTTCCCCGGCGCAGAGAGCACAGAGGAACAAAAAGCCTCCAACAAGGCCTTGGATAGCCCGATCCCCCGGTACTCAGGTTTACAGTACAGTTGCAGGATATGAAAGGCTTCTACATCGGTACGAAACTTATTCTTCATGGCCCAGAGGAAGGCCACGAGTTCTTCCGAAGGGCTTCGCGCCTGGAACACGATCGAATCGGGATGGGAAGGAGAAAGACCAAACCTCTTGCTCCGATAGAGGCCTTCCTTTTCCGCTTCTGAAAGGGACAGAGTAGCCACCATTTCCTGAAACCCTTTTCGATCCAATTCCAGAAGGAGTCCTTCCTCCGGAGATGCCCACCGCTCCACACGAAAATCGGAAAGAAGCAGATCTTCCGGCTCCTCCCAATCGATTTCCACCTCTTTCAGCCCCCAGCTTTCCCGCAGGGCGTTGTACCAACGATATACCTCCTTCCGCATTTCCCTATTCTTGAAGCGGAACCAGAGCCTCTCTATGTCCGGACGCTCCTTCAACGCGTTTTTGAACTGTCTGAACACTCCCCGGCCCGAAGACAGGATCTGCCGGAGGCGTTCCCGATACAGGGGATTCCGCAATGTGGCGGTGAACCGTTCCATCAGATTGAACCCATCCACCGACCTCCACTCGGGGAGGGACAGGTACCGCTCCTCCTCATCTTCTGCTTCCTCCCCTATCAACTCTTCTGCCGGTACCACAACCCCTTCCTCGAGATCTAGGTAGTACTCATTCTCCTGATCTTCCATGGCAAAGATGATCTGATCGACCAGTTCTGGGCTCAGTTCGAACTTCATACCGGAAGCCTCCCCTTTTCTAGATCTTCGATCACGGTCAGCAAGTTCCCCTTCGGCACCTTCACCATCATGCCCGTACGCCGTTCCCGCACCTCCACGTACCCTTCCTGCAGCCCACCGGAGGAAACCACTACCCGCAAGGGTATCCCCAGCATGTCCGCATCTTTCAATTTCACTCCCGCCGATTCTTCCCGGTCGTCATAGAGAATAATGTCTTTCAAAGCATGATGGATATGCTCTGCCGTTTGCCGCACGGAACTCGATTTCCCGATGGTGAGCAGGTACACACGGTAAGGAGCCAGGCCCAGGGGCCAGACAATCCCCTGATCGTCGTGATTCGCTTCCACGATGGCCGCCATCAATCGTTCCAACCCGATTCCATAGGCTCCCATGTAGGGGTACACACGGCCTCCCCGCTCTTCCTGTACACTGAGGTCCATGGATCGACAGTAGTAATCCCCCATCTTGAATATATGTCCCAACTCCAGGCAGCGGACAAACTTCAGGGGCTTTCCACAGAACAGGCACCGCTCCCCCTCTTTCACCAGGGCCACATCCCCTACAATCCCCCCATCGTAGTCTCGGCCGTAGTTCACGTTCCTGTAATGGTAATCAGGTTCATTGGCACCGTACACGAGATTGAAGGAGTTCACCACCAGATCGTCGATCACCAACGAGATTTCTGGATTGATCCCCAGCGGAGAAAGATAACCGGGTTCAAGCTCTTCTCGCTTCACCTCGTCCGCGGATGCCAGGCCTAGGATCGGTTCCTTCAGTATCCTGTAGAGTTTTTCCAGGCTTACCTCGTAATCACCCCGTACCACAACGATTGCCAATCCGCGAGGGGTTCGGTATACGAGGGTTTTCGCCAACCGGGACTTGGGAACTTTCAGAAACTTAGACAAAGCATCCATGGAGGTACACTGGGGAGTATGGATCTTTTCCATTTCCTGCAGGGGTTCGACCGCGTACTCTTTCGCCGCTATCGCCACCTCTTTGTTCGCTTTGTAGTCGCACTCGGAACATTCCACCATAGTATCGTCCCCATGTTCAAAGGGCATGAGGAACTCGAAGGATTTCTCCCCTCCCATGTACCCTACCCCGCCTTCCGCCACTCGAACGGGAATTTCACATCGGTTGAAGATCCGCATATAGGCGGCGTAGATCTTGGGAAAAAAATTGTTCAGATCCGTATAGGAACGATGGAAAGAATACCCATCCTTCATGCGAAACTCTTTGGCCCGGATTAGCCCCTGTCGCGGTTTTTCTTCGTCCCGAAACTTCAGTTGGAATTGGTAGAGAAAGAGGGGGAGGTCTCTATAGGAGTGGAGGGAACTTTTCAGGATCTCTACGAAGGCTTCCTCATGGGTGGGGGAAATCACCAGCTCTTTACCCGAACGATCCTCGAATCTCACCATATCGCGATCGATCCACAGATCACGGCCACTCTTCCGCCAGAACTCCCGCGGAGTAACCAGGGGAACAGAAACCTCCTGCCCTCCCAGAGCGTTCATCTCTTCCCGGATGATTCTCTCTATGTTCCGCAAAACCCTGATACCGAGGGGAAGAATACCGTACAACCCCTGACCCAAGGATCGAATGTAGCCTCCTTTCAACAGGAACATCGTGCTGGCAGACCGGACATCCTGAGGAACTTCTCGAAGGGTTTTGGTGAAGAGGCGGCTATAGAGCATATAAGTCCATTGTAGGGATGAGGAACTCACGGGTCAACTATATTGACAATACCCAAGATAGCACGCATATTCTAAAGAACCTTTTCAAAAAACAGGAGTAATCAATGATATTTATCGAACGAGTAGAGGCAAGGGAAATCTTGGATTCCCGGGGAAACCCCACCATCGAGGTGGAAGTCGAGCTGGACGACGGCAGCATTGGGGTAGCCGCCGTACCTTCCGGAGCGTCCACAGGGGAGCACGAGGCGGTGGAGCTTCGGGATGGGGACAAGAAACGGTTCATGGGGAAAGGCGTACTGAAGGCTGTAAACAACGTAAACGAAATCATCGGGCCTGAACTGGAAGGGGTCAACGCCCTGAATCAGGTCGATGTAGACCGGTACATGATCGAACTGGATGGGACCGAAAACAAGTCCAAGCTCGGGGCCAATGCAATTCTGGGGGTCTCCATGGCCGTAGCCCGCGCGGTGGCCAACAGTCTCGGTATCCCCCTGTACAAGTACCTGGGAGGGGTACATACCACTCTTCTCCCCGTTCCCATGGCCAACATCATCAACGGGGGGAAACATGCGGACAACAAGATCGACTTCCAGGAGTTCCTCATCATGCCCGTGGGGGCCAAGAACATCCGGGAAGCCGTCCGGATGGGCGCCGAAGTGTTCCACACCCTGAAGGGCATTCTGAAAAAGTCCGGGCATAATACCGCTGTGGGAGATGAGGGAGGATTCGCCCCCAACCTTGAAAACGAGGAAGTGTTCGATTTCATTCTGAAAGCCATCGAACAGGCGGGGTACAAATCTGGGGAAGATTTCATGCTCGCCCTCGACAGTGCCGCCAGCGAACTCTTCGAAGAAGGGGGCAAAAAGGGATACAAGTTCTGGAAATCAAACCCCAACAAGCTTTTCTCTACCGATGACATGATCGAGTTGTACCGCAAGTGGGTAGAAAAGTATCCCATTATCTCTCTGGAAGATCCCCTGGACCAGAACGATTGGGAAGGGTACGCGAAAATCACCAAAGAGCTGGGGCACAAGGTCCAGATCATCGGAGACGATTTCTTCGTCACCAACCCCAAGCGCCTTTCCGAAGGAATCAAGAAGGGCTGTGCCAACTCGATCCTCATCAAGGTGAACCAGATCGGTACGGTAACCGAAACCATCGAAGCCATCAACATGGCAAAGAAAGCGGGCTACACTGCCGTGATTTCCCATCGCTCGGGGGAAACAGAGGACGATTTCATCGCCGATCTCTCCGTGGCGATGGAAACCGGCCAGATCAAGACAGGCTCCCTCAGCAGGACAGACCGAGTCTGCAAGTACAACCAACTGATGCGGATCGAAGACCAGCTGGAAGGAACGGCCGAATACCCGGGAATGTCGGCTTTCTATTCCATACGGCGGTAGCGAGAGGATAGGGCCGGCAACGGGAGTTGGCTTATAAGAACCCAAACCGTAATACTACTGGTGTGAAAAGGGGCGAATCTCCGAAAGAGGGTTCGCCCTTTTCATTTCCACAAGGCTTTCTTCAGAACTCTATGGAAAACCTTCGGTAGGTACCTTTTGGGGAAAGAGGGGTGATTTCTACATGATCCACTCTCGAGCCCGGAGGGCCCTGCCGAACCTGCTTGATGAAACGGTCTACCACATCCGAGGGGCCTTCACATTCGACGGTCACGCTTCCGTCCATCTCGTTCCGCACCCACCCGGACACTCCCAGCCGTTCTGCCATCCGGGCGGCCCAGTACCGGAATCCTACCCCCTGTACCCTCCCATAGATTCGTAACCGGAAAGCCTTTTTCTGGACAGCGGATCCTTCAGCCATTGGACATTCGTTTCGATAGGGCATGGGCAATCATGCCTTCCAATTCCGCATAGTCGTACGGCTTGTAGAGCACCTCATACGGTATGGGAAAGTTGGGTTGCAGAAAGCCGCTGGTGATGAAGATGATCTTGTCTTTGCAGTAAGTACTCAAGAATTTGATCCAGTAATCCCCGCCCAAAATATCCATCCGATAATCGGATACGATAACGTCGATTCCATGATCCAGAAGATGTTTGATGGCCCCTACCCCATCGGAAGAAACGAAGACCGTGTACCCTTTCCCCAGGAGGTAATCCCGCAGGGTCAGGCGGATGGCATCCTCATCTTCCACTATCAAAACAGTCGCTTTTTTATTTCCCATATCGGTAGACCCGCTTTACGATCCTGTTCGTTTGAGCAGGTCGAATATCTGGCCGGTCAATTCATCGAAATCGAAGGGCTTCCGTAGATAGGCATCCGCCCCTTCTTTTTTCATGGTTTCTTCCAGGTGTTGGTCCGAAAGACCTGTCACCACAAGGATCTTGGGGGAACCTAAACCAGGATCGCTTTTGATCCTTCGGCATAGTTCCTTTCCGTTTATGCCCGGAAGATCGATGTCCAGGATTACGAGGGAAGGCTTCTGTTCCGCCATGAGTCGACCCGCCTCGAAACCGTCGAAGGCTTGAAAGATGGGGAAATCAGGGAACTTCTTCTCCAAGTACCCTTTCAACATGTCGTTCAACGACTGATCGTCGTCCACAATGAGGATCTTTCGTTTTTCCACCGCCCCTTTCATGGAGGCAAGAAGTTCTTCAGGCATACGCATGTTCCGGGATGATAGGAACTCCACCAGATCCTCCGCATACACTCGATACTGGCCACCGGGTGTAGTGAAGGCCTTGAGGTATCCATTCTTGATCCAGTTGATGGCCGTTTGATTTACCACACCGCAGATATTCGCCACTTCCAATGCAGAGAAAATTCTAACCTTTTTTTCATGTTTGGCCATATATTTTTCCTTCTATGTATGGTGGAAACTTAACACCCTAGATTATATGTATTATATCCAGAACGTCAACCTAATTCTTCAAAAAGAAGTCGAATCTCATAGGAGGAAAACCCTTTTTTACGCAGGAGGGAAGTCAGTTCCATTGGTTCGTGTATTCCTTTCGACCGCAGACCTTCGAGCAAACCTTTCAATGCCTCTCGATACTCTGGCCAGGATGTGCACTGTTTTACCACCTCCCGCGCCACATCCTCATCCACTCCCCGTTTCTGCAGTCCCCGTTCCAACAACGCCCTCCCTTCGGGATGCTTCCGGAGGCGACTCCGTATCCACTCTTCGGCAAACCGTCGATCGTTCAGGGCTCCCTCGTCCTGAAGCCGGTCAAGGGCCCGGCGGATATCCTCCGGTTGAAAACCCCGACTAAGGAGTTTCTGCTCCAACCCCCTTCTGGAATGTTCTGTCCGAGAAAGGAGGCGAAGGGCTCTGTTATAGCAAGCATCCATATCCCATAAAAAAAGCCCTCGACAGCGAACCGTCGAAGGGCTCTGTACCAACCTCGAGTGGATCCTACCGTTTGGAGAACTGGAACCGTCTTCGGGCCTTTCTCTGTCCGTACTTCTTCCGTTCCACCATTCGGGAGTCTCGGGTGAGGAACCCATTGGCCCGCAAGGCCGCTCGATTCGTTTCGTCCAGCAACACCAGGGCTCGCGCAATCCCATGTCGAACGGCCCCTGCCTGCCCGGTCAAACCGCCGCCCTTCACGTTGACAGAAATGTCCACTTTATCCTCGTTGGCGGTCGCTACCAGAGGTTGCATCACCATGTAGACGTGCTCTTTATGAACAAAATACTCTTCTAGCGGTTTCCCATTGATCTGGATCTTTCCCGTACCCGGTTGGATGAATACCCGGGCCACTGAAGTTTTTCTTCGTCCTGTACCTACTTTCGTATTCCCTTTCGTGCTCACAGTACCACTCCTACCTTATGGAATCTGTAAAGGCTCTGGCTTTTGAGCCCCATGGGGATGGGCCTCTCCGGCATAGATCTTTACATTCTTGAACAGCTTCCGACCCAACCGGTTCTTGGGAAGCATCCCTTTGATTGCCACCTCCAGCGGATAGGTGGGCTTTCTCTGGATCACCTTCTCGAAGGACTCTACCCTCAAGCCACCCGGCTGACCCGAATGATGGTAGTACAGTTTATCCTTCCTCTTGTTTCCTGTCACTACCACCTTGTCCGCATTGATGATGATCACAAAATCTCCCACTTCCTGATGAGGGGTGTAGATGGGCTTATGCTTACCCCGCAGGATGGAGGCAACCTTCGCGGCCACCCTACCCAACCGCTTCCCGGCTGCATCGACAATATACCACTTCCGTTCCACTTCCTGTGGTTTCACAAAGATTGTTTTCATACTTATCCTCTATGTGCCAAATCGAATTTAAACCTTTCCAGCATCCTCCCCTTTGGTTCGAACTTCTTCCCACACCAGGTGAATATCCCTCGGGGCTAGTAGGGACTTCCCTCGTACGGGCGACACACATCCCAAAGGGAAAGGACGCCGACTGTTTACTCTGTTTGCTCCTTTTTCTCGGACTTTTCTTTCTCTTCTTCTTTTTTTGCCTCCATGCGATCCTTGATATCGGTAATCCCGATGAAGATGGCCAGTAACCCGATCATCAAGGCGCCCAGAGGAATCCCGCCTTTCAAGAACTCCAGCACCGAGTTCCCCCACTGGGGAGACCAGGATACAGGCAGTACCAGATACACTGCCAAAAGAACGAGAACGATTCCTACCACTAGCGCAGTCATGGACCCATTATAGAAAGTTCTGTACTTGATTTCAAGCTCCCCTGTAAGTACTTTTAACTCAACGAATCGTATGAAAGTAAAGATCGACCCTTCTAGATGCGTGGGATGCGGACTCTGCGCGGAAACATACCCACGATTGTTTGTCATGGGACTCTTTCACGCTCGGGTACGGCGCACGACCCTTACACCCCAGGAAGAGCCTCTCGTCGCACAGATCGCGGAAGATTGCCCCTCCGGAGCGCTTCGCTTCGAAGAGGAGGAAGTACCCGCCTTAGCGGGGAGATCGGCGGGTAACGGTTACGATGAACCCGATCATGATGAGGAGGTAGGGTAGATTCGAAAGCAGCACCTCCAAAAGAGAAACGTTTTTCACCACCAGCAACGAGGATGGAATCACCCCGAAACTTTTCAGCGTGGTATAGAGGATCTCCGCATAACCTGCAATGACGCCCAGCCCTACCAGTATCCATCCTGTATCCCTAGTCTTCGACCAGAGAAGGATCGCGAAGAAGGTAGCCCCCGCGCCCACGATCAAACGACTCAGTAACAGTACCACACTATCCATGCTCATACTTACCTCCTTCCCCCAATAGCTCTCTGGCCGTACGCTCCACCAGGGCCTTTTCTCCCCGGGACCACTCCATCGGCAAAAGGAGGGGATCCTCAGGCGTAGGGGGAATCAGGATCTTCCGCTCCAGGAAGGATTCGAATATCCGACGGTAGTGGGAAAGATCGAATTGGGGTATCAGGTAGCAAGATATCCGGCTCCAACCGGGAATTTCCCATTCTTCCCAACGGGGTTGGGCGGCTTTCGAGATCCGAATGAGGTGAAAGACAGTGCGGATTAGGGCAGCGGCCAACACCGGGGATACGGTCTCATCCGGGGGAAGCCCCTCCTTCCCGAAGGCTTCCCCGATCAGCAGAGGCTGGGGAGCGAAAGCCCCTGGAAAGGGTAACAGGGGAACTACCAGGGGAATCTTGTGATAGGGGAAAGGAAAGAAAGGCCTATAGAACACTCCCCTGTTTAACTCCCTCGCGGAGAGTTCTGGATCGGTACATCGGTACGGCTCCAGGACCGCCAAAGGGGCAACCCGTGCCTCACCCTGCAGAGTGTTCTCTTCCCGCCATCGGCCTTCACCCTTCCTCCGATGGAGAAGCTTCCCCATAGCCTCCAGTGCCTGTTGCCGGGAGGCAAAGAGCCGGATTTCCCAGTTTCCTGGAATCAGCCCTCGTAGGGCTTTCTTCAATCGATCCGTATACCGAGAAGGGTATTCGGCCACCACCCCTTTCTGCAAAACCTTCTTCAATTCCTTGTACACCAAATCCGGACGATGGCCCAGAAGGGCCCGTCCCCCGTTTCGCCACAGGTCCAGGTACCGGTTCCCCCTTCGATCGTACAACCGACAGTCCCTTGCCCGATGTACCTCCGTAAGGAGGGTATAGATCTCCCTTGCATCACCCATCCCGGCTAACCTTCTCCAATCGTCTATCGTACCGGGGGATGAACTGTCCCATCCTTCCATTCTCGAACCTCACCTGTATGGCCATGACGCCGTCCTTCATCCACTGCCGGATCACCATCCCCTGTCCGTAGTCCTCATGATACACGAGGGTGCCTGGTTCGAACCCATTCTTCTCTTTCCCCTGCACGGCAGGGGAGGAACGGTCGATAAAGGGTTTAGAATGTTCCCAGACCGAGAGAGGCAACTCCCGCAAAAATCGGGAGGGTTCCACCTCCTGGGTATGGCCATGGAGACTGCGGGTTCGGCAGTAGGTGAAATACAGTTCCTCCTTTGCCCGGGTGATGGCTACATAGAAGAGTCTTCGTTCTTCCTCCAGATCTTCTACCGCCTCATCCCCTCCTCTCGGGAAAAGCCCCTCTTCCATCCCCGTAACGATTACCCGATCGAACTCCAGCCCCTTCGTATTGTGCATCGTGATGAGAGTAACCAGGGGTTTCTCACGGGTCTGTTCCACCTCGGCGACTGCAGCCGCATCCAGTTCTATCTCTTCCAGGAACTGCGCCAGGCCCGGTCGCCCTTTCGGATACCCGGAAGCCGCATTGACTAGCTCTTCCAGGTTCCGAAGCTTCTGGGAACCTGCGATCTCGTCCTGGGATCGGTGGTACTCTTCCAGGCCGGATTCATGGATCACCAACTCCACAAAGCGGGGAAGGGGTAAGGTTCCCAATTCTTTCAAGAGCCGATGGCAGAGGGAAAGGAAACCCTTCAGGTTGTCCAGGGCTTTGCCCTTTCGCAAGGCAGCCTCCGCTTCCATCGCTTCCAGAAGCCCGACGGTTGCCGCTTCCCGATGGGAAAGGATCGCTTCCACGGTAGCCGCTCCTATTCCCCGGCTCGGTTTATTCACGATTCGCCGGAAGGAGACTTCATCCTTCGGGTTTAGGAGGAATCGCAGAAAGGCAAGGGCATCTTTTACCTCCTCCCGCTCGTAGAATCGTACCGTACCCACCAATCGGTACGGAATCCCCTCGCGGAGGAACAATGTCTCGAATACCCGGCTCTGCGCATTGATCCGATAGAGGATGGCAGTCTCGAGGGCGGGGTTTTTCCGGATCAGATCGGCACAGATCCTGGCTTCTTCATCCTGATCCATACAAGAAAAAATGAGGGGCTCCTTTCCCCCTTTCCGTTCCGTCCACAAGGTTTTCCCCAGCCGCCCCCGATTGTTCCGTACCACCTCGGAGGCCGCCTGAAGGATCTTCTCGGTGGATCGGTAGTTCTGCTCCAGCCGAAGGATTCGGGTACCGGGAAACTCCTCGGCGAAAGACAGAATGTTCCCCACCTCCGCTCCTCGAAAACGGTAGATTGACTGATCGTCGTCCCCCACCACGCAGACGTACGATTCGGGGCAGTACAGTTCCTTCAGCAGGCGATGCTGGGCCACGTTGGAATCCTGGTACTCGTCCACCAGAAGAATCCGGAACCGATCCTGGGTACGCTGCTTTACCTCGGGGAACTGCTGCAGCACCTCAATACTTCGGAGAATTAGATCCCCAAAATCCAGGCTCCCTATCTGCCGCAATCGTTGGGAGTAGTTCCGGTACACATCGGGAAACTCCGGATGCAGGGAAATCGAATCGAGGGGATCTTCCGGGGAAAGCCCGTAGTCCTTTGCCTTCCCAATGGCGAAGGCAAAGGAGGAAAGGTACCTTTTTTCCCGATCGGGGTAGAGGGATTTGAGTAGGGCCAGGGAATCTTCCTCGTCGTAGATGGAAAAATGGGGATCCAATCCTGCCAGTTTGGCGTTTCTCCGGAGAAACCAGGCGCAGAAGGAATGGAAGGTCTTGATCAACACCTCCTCCGCCGCTGGGCATATCTGGACGGCCCGCTCCTTCATTTCCTGGGCTGCTTTGTTGGTGAAGGTCACCGCCAGGATGGATCGGGGGTTCACCCCCTCGGCCAGGATCAGGTGCGCGATCTTCACCGTGATGACCCGTGTTTTTCCCGATCCAGCCCCGGCCAGGATCAAGAGGGGCTCGCCCTTATGCAGTACGGCCTCGCGCTGAGGGGGGTTCAGCCCCGCTAGATACCAAAGGTCATCCTTACCCATGGTAAGCCTCTTTTACAACAGGGACGGCTTCCAGATCGATCCCGTTCCGCCGGATCACCCGCACGGGAATCACTTCCCCCGAGGGAACCGAACCATCGTGGATCACCACTAACCCGTCTACCTCGGGGGCATGGAGGTAGGCCCTGCCGAGGGAAAGCCCTTCCCCTTCCACCTTTTCTTCTATCAGAACCGGTAGCCGCTTACCCACGAACCTATCTAGCCGGCGAGCTGTAATTTCCTGCTGCGCCTCCTCGATCCTTTTCTTTCGGGAAAGGGCCACTGACCGCTTCACATGCAGAGTTCTCTTTCGATCCATCTCCGCCGCCGGAGTGCCTTCTTCCCGGGAATAAACAAAGGCCCCCAGCCACTCGAAGCAAGCTTTGGACTGAAACCGAAGCAGTTCCTCGAAATCCTCCTCCGTTTCTCCGGGAAATCCTAAAAGTACAGTGGATCGGATTACGGCCTCGGGCAGGGTGGTTCGAATCCTCTCGACCAGGTGCAGGTTTTCCCTGCTCCCGTTCCTTCGGCCCATGGCCTTGAGGATCTTGGTCGAGGCATGCTGGAAGGGAAGATCGAAGTAGGGAAGGAACCTTTTATCTTCCTTACAGATATCCAGGAGAGCCAACGGAAAATGTTCCGGATGGATATAGAGAAAACGGACCCAAAAGTTACCCGAAAGCCTTTGGATGCGACGAAGTAGAGAAACCAACCCTTCTGCATCGCCCCTGTCCCTCCCAAAAGAGCCCAGATCCTGGGCGATCAGGTTCAACTCCCGGATCCCAGCCTGCAGGAACGTACGGATCTCCTCCAGGATCTCCTCCTCGGGACGACTTCTAAGATCTCCCCGGATTAGGGGAATGGCGCAGTAGGAACAGCGATTCCGGCACCCTTCCGCGATCTTAATGTAGGTAGAACCTGGGGAAGCGGCTCGTACAGGCCGTGGGGGCGTAGGACCGTACCTCTCGGGAACTAAAAGTCCCTTTTCCCCACCCTCGATTCCTTCGAGGATCTCCCCGATCTTCGTTAGATCCCGGTTGCCGAACACTCCATCCACTTCCGGAAGGTGGCGGAACAACTCTTGTCCATACCGCTGGGAAAGGCATCCGGTGAGTAGGATCTTTTTGGTCGGGAACCGCCGCCGGAACTCCAGGGTAACATCGATGGATTCTTCCTTTGCCTGTGCGATGAATCCACAGGTGTTCACCAGAAGGTACTCCGCTTCCTCCGGAGTATCCGCCGCCTGCCATCCCTTCTGTAAAAGCATACCGGCTAGAGATTCTCCGTCCACGAGGTTCTTCGCGCATCCGAGATTTTCGATATAGAATTTTTTCCCAGCGATTCCGGTTCCCACGGTATGCCGATCAGTATACGGGAACGAACTCTAGACGGTAAGAGCCCCCTGCGGGATTATCGACCCATTTGAGGATACCTACCCCAACCTGGCCAGGTCTACCAAACTCGATTTCCTTGCCCTGAATTCTTCCCCGTAGGGCGCCCGCGTTGGAGAACCCCAAAAGAATTTCTTTCTGGACATCCATTTTGAAGGTTTCTCCCTTGCGAAAGTACTTTTCTTCCCGTTCCCCATTGTCCGCCCGGTACCGGAAGAAACAGTACCCGTTAAACTCGATTTCCAGAGTGAAGGGCCCTCTCTGCGGAGACTCGAGAATCACCCGAGAGCGCTTTAGGCGAGTCGGTTCGCTCTCGCTTCCCGCAGGAACGGCCGGACCCGTTAGCTCGGCACCCGCTTTCCCACCCGGTTGGGCGGTGATTCCGGTTCTCTGCACCACTTCGAACTTTAGAAGAGCTTTGCTCGTTTTTCCCTCTCGCTTTAGGGTGGTGCACGTCACCTTGACCATCTGTTTTGCCCCCGGTAGATCCAAGAGGGATTCCTGCCCCTGCTTCATCACCAGACGGCCGAAGTTGCCAGCCAGTTCCACCGTAGAACCCACCTTTACCACCCGCACGGGGCCGATTTCTTCGGGGAAAAGGATCTCATCCCCTTCGATAAAGGATTGTTCCAGGGGGGCGCCCTTGAATTCCACCTTTGCGGCGGCCCGGGACACGACTTCCTCCTTTTCCTTTTTCCCTTCTGGGGGAGAGAGGAAAAAGTACAGACCCGCAGCAAGGATGAGAATGAGTCCCCCGCCCAGGAGAAGGTAGGGAGATACAGAACGTTTTTTTTGAAGGAGAGCCTCGAGGGGAACCGGCTGTTCCTGCAAACGCATGTTCTTGTACAGGGTGATCAATTCCGCGGGATTCAGCCCCAGGTATTCCGCATAGTTACGGAGGAAGCCCATGGCATAGGTATCCCCGGGGAACTGGGACGCATCCTCCTCTTCCAGCGCCTGCAGGTACCGTTTGGCAATGTTCGTTTCCCTCGATACTTGATCGAGGGTAACGTTCTTCGCTTCTCGGGCTTTTCTAAGTTTCTCGCCTACAGACTCCATCTGTGTCTTCCTTCCTGCTTCAACTTTCCGGATCGAAGAGAAAGTTTTCTATTACGTTGGCAGAGGCCGGCGGATCGTACCGAAAACGGCTTTCGGAGATGTTTTGGTTCACCCGTATGTTCCTGAAATCGAACACGATTCTCTGGTATCCCACCGTGGTTCCTTCAATCCGTCGAATGAGGCCTTCGGAATTCACGGAAAGAATCAACTCCCGAAAACCCTCGTCGCTGGACTTCCAGGATAGTTTCAGCTTGGTTACCATCTCTTTGGATTTTTCCTCCAAGGGAACAGGGGAAGGGCTTTGGAGATACGCGATGCTGTAGTTCCTCTTCAACAAGAGCAACCCCTGGCGACTGGCCATCGCAGCGATGGCGGCCGAAGAACGGCGCTTCAAGGTTTGAGACATCACTACCCGATACTGGGGAATGTAGAGGGTCAGCTTCTTGCCGTCCGTAACGAGGACTTGATCCTCGGGATTGGAGAAATCGATCCGCAGGAGGTTTGGTATTTTGTAAAACAGGGTACCTTCCATAACCTCTTTTTCTGCGGTAATGCGTATCTGGGCGATGTAATCCTTCACCTCACCGTAGGTAGCCGAGACACGGTCGAAGAAGTTCTCGGCAGTGAGAATTTCCTGACCCGAGGAACGTATAGCTAATTGAAGAATAAGGAACACCAGAGAAAAAAGTTTGTTATTTACCTTCACCGTTTGAACCTGCTACTAGGAGCATCATACTGAAAGGGGCATATTTGTCAAGTTCATCGGGTAAGAGGTCATTCCAGCTCCCTGATTTGGTCCCTCAACCTAGCCGCCAGTTCGTAGTTCTCCTCTTTCACAGCCTTTTCCAGTTCCTTCTTCAGACGTTCCAGGGTATCCTCCCGGTCTCCCAGTAGCTGTTTCAGGGTGGCGGTCAGATAATTGATGGAACGGATCTTTTCGAATTGGAAGGTAGGAGAGTCCACTTCCGGGAGGGAGCGGATCTGTTCGATCGTGGTCGAGAGAACCTCTTTGGCCCGCTCTTCTTCCCGGCGCTGGATGAGGAGCATGGAACGGGCCAGCGCATTCATGCGAAGGATGTAGGGCTTGTACTGGAGAAGAGCGTTTTTGTCCTCCGGGCTCTCCACATACTTTTCCACCAGCGCGCAGATCCGCAGGTTATGGGAAGTGTCCCGAAGAACACGTTCGAAATCGTTGATCTGAAAGAGCAATAGGTACCGGTAGTAGAACAGGGTACCTTCCTCGTGGAGTCTCTGAAACTCTTCGTGGGAAACGATGAATCCTGTATCTGTCCGATACTCCCGAACGAACTCCTGCAGCCTGGATTCGATGAAATCGAGGTACGTCGGGTGCCCGTGCGGCTTGATCCCGTCGGGACGGCCATCCAGTTCGTACTGTTCGATCCCCAGGGGTAACCGCATCTGCAGGACGTTCCTTCCATCGTTGGCTGCGATAACCCGTACCGAAGATTCGGGATCGTACGGCCATTCTTCCAACAGTTCGGTGATATCGGGACTCATATCTATTAATATACTAAGAAAAATTCAGGATGGTAACAAGGCACCGTTCCCCATTCCTCGACCTTCTGCTATACTCCGCCTCATGGTAAAAATCATCTCCCTAGGGGGCTCCATCGTAGTCCCTAATTCCATAAATGTAGAGTACTTAAAACAGTTGGCTTCCCTTGTGCGATCCTACTTACACGGTCATCCAGACAGGAAACTTGTGTTCATCGTGGGGGGAGGAAGACCCGCAAGGGAATACCAGGAGGCGTACCGTGCCATCGTTACTTCCCCGGACAACGAATCCCAGGACTGGATCGGCATCGCAGCCACCCGGCTGAATGGGGAACTCCTTCGGGGAATCTTTCGAAAGGAATGCTTGAACAGCCTCGTCACCGACCCTACTTCGGTTCATTCCTTCGAAGGCTCCATCCTTATAGCCGCCGGCTGGAAACCCGGCTGTTCCTCCGACTACGACGCGGTACTCCTGGCCGAAGCCTTCCAGTCGGATACGGTAATCAATCTATCCAACATCGATCAGGTATACACGGCAGACCCAAAAAAAGACCCCTCCGCCCGACCCATTCCCTACCTCAGTTGGAGCGAGTTTCGTTCCCTGGTGGGAGATACCTGGGTTCCCGGTACCCACGCACCCTTCGACCCCATCGCAGCCCGGAAAGCGCAGGAACTCCGCCTGAAGGTGATCGTCGCTTCGGGGACCGACCTTTCCAATCTGACCGACCTCCTGGAAGACAGGCCCTTCAAGGGCACCACCATAGGACCGGAGTAATAAGTCAGTCCGGTTCGACCCAGGACCAGAGGGGAGTGGCCAATTCCTTTGGGAAAGCGGCTCGTTTTCCAAAATCGGGTAATAGATCATCCGCAGGCGCGTATTCCTGCACGAACCCGTCCGAGATTCTGAACTCTTCCAGGTACTCTAGTACCCTTCGGTACTCCTCCTCGCTAACCCCCCGATCCCACGCGACACGGGAAGAAGCCCTCACCTGCTCAGGCGAAACCTTGCCCTTCGGAAGGGGGGTATACTGGAACATGAGGGAAAGGATCGCCCGGTACCGGAGGTGCCGGGAAAACCATGCAAGGACTTCCCTTGTGTTCTCGAGGAAGCCGGGAAGAACCAGATGCCTCACGATAACCCCCGCCACCATCCGATCTTCCTCGAACCGGGGCGGCCGCATCTCCACCATCCGTTCGATCGCCCGGGTCGCCGTATCTGGATAACGGGGAGTACCGAAGAGTTCCCTGGAAAACTCGAGATCTAAAGTTTTTAAATCCGGGAGATATACATCGATCCAGGGTTGGAGGAGGGAAAGGGCAGCCTCATTTTCGAATCCCGAAGAGTTCCATAGAATAGGTATCCGAAGCCCGGAATCCTTTGCTCTGCGGAGTCCCTCCACGATGGAGGGGATCCACTGGGTACCTGTGACGAGGTTGATATTCTCCACTCCGGCATCCTGAAGTTTCACACAGAGAGCGGCAAACTCTTCCTCCGTAATTTCCCTCCCCATTCCCCCTCGGCTGAGCTGGAAATTCTGGCAGAAAAAACACTTCAGGGTACATCCCGTAAAGAAGATAGTTCCCGACCCCCCTCCTCCGCATATTACAGGCTCTTCTCCCCGGTGAATCCCAGCCCAGGCCACCCGCAGGACCGCACCCTCCCCGCAGAACCCCCGCACATCCTTCGTGCGGTCGACTCCGCAGGACCGGTTACAGAGCACACAACGTTTATACAGATCCATGGAAGGGGAACTAAAAGAAGCCTTTCGAGGAGAGGTACTTACGGGCCAACTCGTCCTTCACGTACCCTTTCTCCAGGGCAATCTGACCGAAGGTCCTGGAAGGATACTTCTTCTGAAGTTTCAACACCCGTTTCGCCGTGGCTGGATCCAGTGCCTCCACTTCCTGGAGGAATTCCCCGATGGGCAGTCTATCCAATGGTTTATTTCTGTTTCGTATCTGTAGCGATTTCATCTCCATACCCCTCGAAATGCTCTTCCCACCCCCAACCTTCCTTGCTGGGTTCTAGAAAATCCCTGAAGGTCAGCAGGATGGTAGGATCCTTCGATAGATCCACCCCTGATTGAAGGTACCGATCCCCATCGGCATCCACTGCCATAATATCGAAGAACCGTTCCCCGCTGGATAGGGGAGGAAGGGAAAGCTGGATCGATTCGTTATCCTGAAGGATCCCCGAACCGAGAAGGTTCCCTCCCCACGCAGGCCGGGAGGTGGGAGCGATGTAGAGCTTTACCAGCGCATACCCCGTACGGTTCACCACCCGCGCCAGAGTGTCCGACCCCGCCCCCATGACCAACGGTAGCCTCATCACCCAGGGTACCAAACCGGAAAACAAAAGGAACAGTACCCGCTTCTTCATTTCCGTCCCTTCCCTATCTATTGTAATATATCGACAAGTTTATTGACAGTCTACGGAAAGCTGGATATTCTTTATTCCCGTCGATTCCATGCCGACGTGGCGAAATTGGTAGACGCAGCAGACTCAAAATCTGCCGCCCGCAAGGGTGTATCGGTTCGAGTCCGATCGTCGGCACTCCAGGGAATACCCGACAGGAGGAATCCATGCCCACCATTACCATTCAAATCGGGACTCAGACCTACGAGGCAGACCTGTACGAGGGGAAGGGACCAATGGCCTTCTACAACAGTCTTCCCCAGGAAATCCGGATGTCCCGGTGGGGAGACGAGTTCTACGGTTCTTGCAGCGCTCCCGTGAAGGAGGATGCCACTCTAAGGGATCTGTACGAAGTAGGGGAAATCGCCTTCTGGCCGCCGGGAAATGCCTTCTGCATCTTCTTCGGTCCTACTCCTGCCAGTTCCGATGCCCGTCCCCGGATGGCATCTCCAGGTGTTCCTCTGGGGAAAATCAAGGGAGATGCCAGCGGCCTTCGCCAACTGGGCTCTTCGGTAAAGGCAACCATCGAGAAGAAAGAATAAAAGGAATCAGCTAAAAGGGTGGGATCAAGCGGGCAGTAAGAGCTCCGCTACTGCCCGGGCTACTGTTTCCTTTAACGATGCTTCCTTTAACGATACGCCCCTTTCAGGGAAGAATGTGCCTACCGGTGCGGATCCCGCGGTCCGGCTCGACGCCCATTTCTGGATGATCCCCACGAGGTAACTACCCACCACCACAGCCTCCACGTACGGGCTCAAGGCCTCCACCTGCGCCGAAGAAGAAACTCCGAAACCGGCCAGGAGCTTCAGACCCTTCCCTGCCAGGGCTTTCAGAAAGGAAAGACTCTCCTCCGAAAGGTTCGTCGGATCCCCCGTGATCCCCGTACGAAGAGCCACATATACGTACGATTCCCCCTGGGCCTGAAGGAGGGATAGAAGCCGATCCAACCGCCGGGGATCCATCGTGGGAACCACCACCGAAACGGGATGCAACCCCCGGTCCCAGGCCGCCTGGTAGTACCCTTCGTCTTGGTCGAAGGGAAGATCCGGCACGATCAACCCCGTCGCTCCCGCCTCCTTCGCCTGATCGAGGAACCAGGAGATCCCCCGGCGGAACACCGGAGAGGCGTAACTCATGATGAAGAGGGGAACCTGCGGATAGGTTCGGGTCAGCTCCTTTACCATCCGGAAACCTTCCCCTACAGTGAAGCCCCCTTCCAACGCCTTCACGCAGGCTTCCTGGATCCGTTTCCCATCCGCCGTAGGATCCGAAAAGGGAAACTGCACCTCCAGGTACGAAGCGCCCCCCTCCACCATCCCGGCGGCTGCCTGTTTGGAAAGATCCATCGTCGGATAGCCGGAAACCAGATGACACATAAGCTTTTTCATGGAACCGCCCCTCCTTCCGGTTCTCCTACCGAACCGCCTAAGGAGGCCGCTTCCCGTTGGAGGAACTCCCTCCACCGTTCCCGATCCAGTTCCCGGGCCGTGATGAATAGATCCTTGTCGCCCCTTCCCGACATGTTCACCACCACTACCGCATCCTGTGGGAACGTAGGAAGGAGGCGCAAAGCAGCGGCCCCGCCGTGGGCGGACTCCAATGCGAAGAGGACTCCCTCGGTACGGGCAAAGAAATCCATCGCCTCGATCGCTTCCCGGTCGGTGGCGGTAGTAAACTCGATCCTCCCCGTTTCCCCGAGGTAGGCAAGTTCCGGTCCAATCCCCGGATAATCCAGTCCCGCGGAAACCGAATGGGTGGGAAGCACCTGCCCGTCTTCATCCAGCAAGAATCGACTCTTGTACCCCTGCACGATCCCCACGCGTCCCTCTCCTGTCATCCGCGCCGCGTTTTCCCCCCTCCCAGGGCCCCGACCCCCCGCCTCTACCCCAATCAGACGGGGGGCCCATCCATTCCTTAAGCGGGGAGAACTCGACATAGGGGGAGGCTCAGATTTTCGCCTGGCATTTAGGCTTCTGGCCCCCCCTCTACTAGGATCCAAACCTTGACGCACCCCCTGTCCAACCCCGGCACCGCGGCCTTTGCCCCCTTCCCTTCTCGTATTAACTACAGACTCCGCGGCCTGCTTGTCCAGATCGTCGAGGGGATACAGGTAAGGGGAAAAGAACCCAATGGCGTTGGAACCCCCTCCCACGCAGGCAATTAGAGCCGTGGGCTCTAACCCGAGGGCTTCTAACTGTTCCTTCGTTTCCCTTCCGATAACAGACTGGAAGGTACGCACCATGTCGGGGTAGGGGGAGGGCCCCAGCGCGCTCCCCAGGATATAGAAAGTATCCTCCGGATGGGACGCCCAATCTCGGAGCGCCTCGTTCACCGCATCTTTCAGGGTACGGGAACCGGAGGATACGGCTACCACCTCGGCTCCGTACCGTTCCATCCAGAACACATTCGGTTTCTGCCGGAGCATGTCCACTTCTCCCATGTACACCCGGCAGGGGATCCCCAGATGAGCGCATACAGCGGCCACCGCCACCCCATGTTGGCCCGCACCAGTTTCCGCAATCACTCGCCGTTTCCCCATCCGTTTGGCTAAAAGCCCCTGGCCTAGGGCATTGTTGATCTTGTGAGCCCCCGTGGCGGCAAGGCCTTCCAGCTTGATATATAACCTTCCTCCCCCCAGGAGCTGGGTCGTATTCTTTGCGTAGTAGAGGGGCGTTGGCCTTCCCACGAAGGACTTGAGCTTTTCCTGGTATTCTTCTTGGAACTCCTTCGAGGGAACGATGGTGAGGAAGGCCTCTTCCAGTTCATCCAGCGGCCTTCGTAACACTTCCGCTACGTACCGGCCCCCAAAGGAACCGAAGAACCCCCTTAGGGGGCGACCCGCCTTTTCATTTCCCTGTTTTCTATCTTCCGATGACTGTACATGCATCCTGTATCTCCTTGAAGAACCTGCGTACCTTTTCCGGATCTTTTTTCCCGGGATAAGCCTCTAGCCCACTGGAGACATCCACCAGTTCCGGGTTCCAGGTTTCTACAATTTCACGAATCGACTCGGGCCGTAGTCCCCCTGCCAACCAGAGGGGGACTCCCCGTTCCCTGCATACCTCAAGCACTTCATCCGCTACCCGAACCCCGGTACCCCCCTGCATTCCTTCTTTCGATCCGTCCAGAAGGAACCGAGGAGACGGCACCGCCTCTAAAAGGGTTTCCACATGCTGACGACTAGAAGGATTCCACACAGAATAGAAGGGAACCCCCCTCTTCTGCAAGAGATCTCTGCCATACTTCCCATGCACCTGTACCGCGTCCAGGTACCCTTCCTCGATCATACTTTTTAGGTCCTCCACTCGGGACAGGGAGTTCCCTTCCATTGTCCCCTGCTCAGAGAACACTACAACCCCTATCTTCAACACTTCCAGGTGTCGCATCTCCTGTAATAGGACCGGGTTCACCTGACGGGGGGAAGGAGCGAAGACGAACCCCAACAGGTCTGCCCCTGCCTCGACCGCAATTTGTGCATCCTCCCTGCTGGTGATGCCGCACACTTTCACCAGGGGTCTTTTCCGCCCCACAGCCTCTGCAAGGCGGACCCAGAAGGGGATTCGACACACGCCAAGCGATTTTCCGTTAGGGAGATCTGTGGCGGTACCGTATGCCTCCTCGTAGGCGGCCCGCAATAAAGGCACTCTCGAGGGGTCCCGCACCACCGCCTCTCCCACAAGCAGGCCCTCGAAGCCCGCACTCCCCACGAACCACCCATCCTCCGGGGTATGGACTCCGGACTCGAACACAACCTTCGCTTCCCAATCGATCCAGCTTCGAATCCGCAAAGGATGCAGGAGATCCGTTCGAAAGGTTTCCAGGTTTCGGGCATTGATTCCCACCCACTCGGGTCGCAGGGACCGCACTTTTTCCACATCCTCACGGGTGTGGACCTCCACAAGAACCGAAAGCCCCAACCGCTTCGCCCCTCGATACAGCCCTTCGAGCTTTTCCTTTTCCAGAATGGAAGCTATGAGAAGAACGGCATCCGCTCCCAGCCGGTAAGACACCTCGATATCTTCCGCATCGAGAAGGAAATCTTTTCGAAGAACCGTGGCCTCAGGATACGCCGATTTTACCGCCACAAGATCGGAAAGGCTTCCCCCGAAGTGCTCTTCCTCCGTCAGCACGGAGAAGGTACGCACCCCTCCCTCGGAGTACGCCTTTACTCTCTGAACGGGATCCAAAGCTGCATCGATATGTCCCCGGGAGGGAGACCGCCGTTTGATCTCGCAGATCAGTACGGGGGGCGAAGAGAAGGGAACGAGGGGAACTCGCCGGGCCTCGGGCACAGGTAACCCCTGGGCATGCCCCTGGATGCGGATCCTGCGCTTTCTATCCGACACAATCGCATCCCGAATATTTATCGTATCCATTCGAATGTTCGATTGATTCATTCGAACCTCCTAGGCCTGATTCCGAAGGCTCTGGATCTTCTGTAGCACCGCACCCGACTCGAGGGTTTCCCTCGCTAGGGCATACCCGTCCGCGATCGTGCGGGCTTTGCCATACACGGCCAGCGCGGCCCCCGCATTGAGAAGTACCGCCTGTTTCAACGCTTCGGGCCCGGTCCCTTCCGCCAGTTGCAGGGCCAGTTTCGCATTCCCCTCTGCATCGCTACCTAGCAGTTCTTCCCCCGGGAACCGCGGGATCCCGATGGATTGCGGATCGAAGATCTCTTCCCGTAACGACCCATCCTCTTCGAGCCAGATAAGCAAAGAGGGCGCCGCTACCGAAATTTCATCCAACCCATCCTCGCCATGCACCACCAGGGCCCGCCGGATTCCCAGTAGGGATGCGGCCTTGGCAATCGGACGGCAAAGAGCCCCGTCGTATACCCCGATCAACTGGTACTGGGCTCCCGCGGGATTCACCAGGGGTCCGAGGAGGTTCATGATGGTTTTAATCCCGATATCCCTCCGCACCGGGGCCGCATACCGCATCGCCTGATGGTAGAGGGGAGCGAAGAGAAACGCGAAGTTGTGTTTACCGAGCCATTCCGCAGCCTCTTCGCTATTCAGTTCGATGGGGATGCCCAGGGCGCTGTAGAAGTCGGCACTTCCGCTCTTGGAACTGATGGCCCGGTTCCCGTGCTTCGCTACGGGGACTCCCGCGCTGGAAGCGATGAGGGCCGCAAAGGATGAGATGTTGAAGGTTCCTACCCCATCCCCGCCGGTACCGCAGGTATCCAGTACAGGGATCCCTATCTCCACCTTCCGGCGTTTTCTCTGAAGCACCGCGGCACAGCCGGCAATTTCTTCCCCCGTCACCCCTTTCGCGTTGAGAGCCACGAGGAAGGCCGCAATCTGCGCCGGAGTCAAGGTGCCCTCGGTCAACTCTTCCATGAAGTTTTCCGCTTCACTTTTCGACAGGTCCCGGCGGGCCATAATCCAGTTCAGCGCCTGTTTCGGATTGAAGGCTTCCCGCCGGTAGCGGAGGAAATTCTTCAACACAAGCTTGCCCGCTTCACTGCCGATAGACTCGGGATGAAACTGGACTCCTTCCACCGGATACTCCCTATGGCGGATCCCCATCACATCCCCATCGGCGCTTCGGGCTGTAACTTCCAGCACCGAAGGAAGGCTCGCCTCTTCCACCACGAGGGAATGGTAGCGAACAAAGGGGGCGGGATTGGGAATGGAGCGAAACAACCCCCTCCCATCCGTTAGAATCGGTTCCACCTTCCCATGCATGATCCGCTTGGCCTGCACGATCCTGGCCCCGAAGGCGTACCCGATGGCCTGATGCCCCAGGCACACTCCCAGGATGGGGACCTTCCCCGCGAATCGTTTTACCACCTCCACGGTAATCCCCGCTTCTTCAGGTCTTCCTGGTCCCGGTGAAAGGATGATTCCCTTCGGCTTCGAGTCCTCCAATTCAGCTACGGTGGTTTCATCGTTCCTCACCACCCGTACCGGTTCTTCCGTCAATTCCCTCAGGTATTGGTACAGGTTATAGGTAAAGGAATCATAGTTATCGATCAGTACGTACATCTTCACACCTCCAATCCCAGAGCTACCCCCAGGGCAGCCAATTTTTCCTGGGTTTCTTCGTACTCCCGCTCGGGGGTCGAGTCGTACACGACCCCCGCTCCCGCTTGCAGGACCATCCGGTTTCCCCGTTTCAGGGCGCTGCGGATGGTGATGCAGGAATCGAACCCGCCTCCCGCCTCGAAGTACCCCACGAGCCCCGCGTAGAAGCTCCTCGGCACCGGCTCTATCCTGTCCAGGGTTTCCACCGCGCGGATCTTGGGGGCTCCCGATACGGTGCCCGCGGGAAAGGTTGCCCGGATCACATCGGCGGTATCCCCCAGGGACGTCGTACCCATACCGGAAGAGGCAACAGGTTCCTTTTCCAGGGTCTTCCTCTGTCCCGCCCCTGCACCTAAGGCTTTTCCTGTATCTAATCCTTTCCCTGCATATACATTTGCTCCTAAGTCTACCCCTGGCCTCGTTTCTGCACCTATCATCCCCTGTACCTCGGAGACCAGGTGCATCACGTGGGAGTACCGTTCCACGCCCATGAAGGTAGTGACCTTCACGGATCCTGGCGCGCAGATCCTACCTAGATCGTTCCGGGCCAGATCTACCAACATCAGGTGTTCCGCCTTCTCCTTCGGGTCCTCCCGCAACTCCGCCTCCAGAGCCCGATCTTCCTTTTCCGTGTTTCCCCTGCGCCGGGTGCCCGCGATGGGGTGAATCACCGCCTTCCCCTCCTTCACTTTCACGTGCATCTCCGGGGAAGCCCCAAACAGCTCAAAATCACCAAAGTTAAGGTAGAACTGGTAGGGGGAAGGGTTTACCCGACGAAGATTGCGGTAGGCCTCGAAGGCGGGCAGGGTGGTTTGCACGGTGATCCGGCGGGAAAGGACCGCCTGTAGCAGGTTCCCGGCGATGATTTCCTGCCGGAGGGTTTCCACCCCCTCCAGGAACCGTTTTCGATCGAAGGGATCCTCTTCGATCTTCACCGGATGTTTCCCGTTGGATTCCTGCAGGTAGTTGAAGTTGAGATCCCGGATAGTGTCTTCCGTTTCCGATAGGGCCCGTTCCAGATCGATCCGATGTTCCGCGTAGTTCAGCCCGATCAGGTAGAGGAGGTCCGTGTAATGATCGAACACGACGAACACATGGCCAAAGAGGAAGGAAGCCTCCGGTAGTCCCAGGGGATCGGGTCGGTCCCGGAACCGTATCTTGTCGCAGTATTTTGCGAACTCATAGCTCAGGAACCCCACCCCTCCGGAGGGAAAGGGGAAATCCTGCGCGGGCGGATGATGCTGTTCGGCGAAGTACCTGCAGGCATCGAGGATATCCCGGTATCCAGAGGACATCCTGGCGCGCTTCGTGTCATCCAGGTAGTACACCACCCCATCCCGCTGTTCGATCCCGAAGCCCTTCCTCACCATCAGAAGAGAGTACCGTTCTTTCCCCTTCACGAAGGAGGAAGATTCCAGCAGGGCCACCGCCCCGAGCTTCTTCGCGAGGGTCACGGGGGTGAACCGTTCACCCGGAACGATCTTCACGATACTTTCCTGTTTCTCCATCCTGTTTCCTCCTATCCGCATAAAAAAAACCGCACCTTCCCGGTGCGGTTCTGTCTTCTTTCCCGCCGCCGGTGGCTATCTGTTCCGATACCGGCGGCTTAACCCTTACACATCAGGGCACAGCACGAGGTACCGGAGACATTTGCCACCACCATCCCGTCGCGCGCTGTCCAATCGAGCATAGTCCAATCCCGCACAGTCCAATCGTCATGTTTCTATTTATAGAAACGTTCATGGCTTTAACATACAGGGCTGGGGGAAAAATGTCAAGGGGAATATGCAAAAAGTCAATCTACTTTTTGTACAGTTCTCGGTAGCGGCGGAGAGTTTTTTCGTCGATACGCCCCATAAAGTAGGACTCCTCCGAAGGGGACAGGGCTTTCATCAGGCAGTCCGCCTCTTCGATGTGGTCCAGCCCAATCATGTGCCCTACTTCGTGGGCAAGGACGCCTTCGATGTAGTAATATCCGGGGGTACGGGTACGACGGGTGGTAAACCCCGCGACGCTCATGTTGAAGATGATATCCGATTCCACGATGTTTCCCTTCCCATCGTACCAATTCTTACAGTAGGCGATTTTGCCGATAGGAATTTCCTCGGGCCACCTCAACAGAAAGGAAACGGTATTTTTCCCATCCCGATGCAGTCCTGCCCGGTGTCTGCCCTTATAGACGAAATCGAAATGGGTAGCCTCGCCCCATCGTTCGAAGGTTTCCCGAACCGCCACCTCCGTCTGATCGTTCGCTTCCATGTTCAAATAGTACTCGACCCGCTGGGAAGTCCGGAGATGGATACCCCCTGAATCATTATCTACCCCCCTTCCCTGTTCCCTACAGGAAAAGAGAATGAGAGCCGCCGCAACTAGTAAAAATATCCCTCGCACGCTCTAATCCTAAACCATTCACCTTGCTTTAATCGAGGGGACACCATCCTCCCTTTCCGATCTGCTGCGTTTTATCAAACTGTTGTGCGAGCTGCCTTGGCCCTTCTAAAGTTTGAATTCGGTTCGAATCGAAGGTGACAGGGAAGCATGGGTCGATTTTTCCTTGAAGGGGTCGTGCATACAGCACAAAACGCCATTGAAACCGCCCAGCGTTTGTTTGCCTACTCCCGCTATTTGTCAATCCTCACCGAAGGCACAGAGCCCGTATAACCAGGGGCAAAAAAGACCGCGACAAGAATGTCAGTACCGCCTCTCCCTTCCTTGACTCCTCGGTAGGATCGTGTCATACTTCCACCATGGCAAATGAAGTAACGCTGACATCGCAAAACTTCGAAGCAGAAGTGTTGAAATCCGATCTACCTGTCCTGGTGGATTTTTGGGCTGAATGGTGCATGCCTTGCCGGATGCTGGCCCCCACGCTGGAAGAGTTTTCCAAAATTTATAACGGCAAGCTCAAGATCGCTAAATTGAATGTAGATGAAGAACCCGATCTGGCTTCCCAATATGGAATCGTCAGCATCCCCACGTTGATTCTCTTTCACAAGGGACAGACGGTGGCTCAACACATAGGCTTGGCTCCCCGGACAACCCTGGAAAACCTCCTGAAACCCTATATTACCTGACGGCCCGGATCAGCCGATACAATCAATCTAAAAGCATAAACACTATTATTGTAGGCAAAGGCGGCCCAGATAAGGGAATGTGGGCCGAGCTTTTGTTTTTTAGCTCTCACAAATATTTCAAGAAATCATCGATGCCCAACCTCGCTTGCTTCAATATGTGTGCCAAGGTAGAGCGTTTTACCGGACGATGCGCAGGCACAGTCAATTTTAGAATTTCGTTTCCTTCGCGTTTTTGTAGACGAATATGACTGCCGCTCCGGCGAACTACTGTCCATCCATTTCCCCAACTCACGGACTGTACATTGCATCGGAGTTTACCGCCCCAAAGGTAGCGGCCCCTGTGGGTACGATGTGCCAATCGGTTTTGCTGTTCGTATCGGTGAATCGACTGTCCCGACAGATAGACCTGCGGGAGGTGGCTCCCTTGGGGGTCACCGCATCAGAAGGATAGGGATCAGGACCCGCGAACACCCAAGCGCCTTCCTCCTTCAGGGCAAGTACCTTCTCTAGCATATCACTGGTCCCAAACCCGTTGTACTTCATCCCTGCCTCGTACACCTTGGAAGAGTAGGGCACCGCATCCAGGATTCTACCTTCAGGGTTCGAATAGAGGCTCAGCACGTCGTTATCCTCCGAAAGGTTCCCCGTACCTTTCGCCCAGAA
>Ga0209018_1000768_pt1 | contig 28354 bp, 28 predicted proteins | sample YNPBryBLVA2012_FD_185814 | JGI IMG/M metagenome (GOLD analysis project Ga0209018, IMG submission 185814) | Anoxygenic and chlorotrophic microbial mat microbial communities from Yellowstone National Park, USA - YNP Bryant BLVA 2012 (SPAdes)... ...
CCGCGCTTCGGTGCGGGCCTGGGCTGCGGCCAGCTCGCGGAGGACCGCCTTCACCTCAGCCAGGTCCTGGCGCGTGGTGACATATTCCTGAATCCGCTCATCCACAACTTTATACGAGATGGCGACGATTAACTCGCGCAACTCCGGGCTCACTACATCCACGGTCATTTTTCCCTCCTGCCAAAGACCTTCCGCGGCCGCCATTGCCCGGTTTCGGGATGATGGGTCAGCACTGCCAGGAAATCGCCATCCAGGCTATAAGCACGGCACAGGGCCCCGCCCTTGCCCTCGAGAGGGGGTTCTGCCTTCACCGCCCGCCCCTGCACAATCCGGCGTGACTCCTCAGCCCCCAGGACCATCGCCGGCCAATCGAGCAGCGCCTCATCCACAGGCAACAGGTAATCCCTCTCCTGGCCATATCGAAACGCCTCTCCCAATCGCTCCAGGCTGATTGCCCCCTCCAGGGTGAACCGGCCGCTGCACAGCCGGACCAGGGCCGCCAGATAGGCTCCGCTGCCGAGCCGTTGACCCAGGTCACGGGCCAGGGAGCGGATATAGGTCCCGGGCGAGCAGGCCACTTCACAGATGAGCAGCGGCGGCGTCCAATCCAGCAGCACAATCTCGTCAATCTCCACCGGGCGTGGCTCCAGGTCCACAGCTTCACCACGCCGCGCCAGGCGGTGAAGGGGCTGGCCATTGCGCTTCAGAGCCGAGTAGAGAGGCGGCACCTGTTCGATCGGGCCCACAAAGCTGGCCAGGGCCGTCTCGATCTCTTCCCGGTCAAAGTCGGCACGACCGCCGCTGTAAATCACCCGGCCCTCGGCATCGCAGGTATCGGTCGCCATACCCAGGACGATGGTGGCCCGATAACGCTTGCGGCCGGCCATCAGATATTCCGCCACACGGGTTGCCTGCCCCAGGCAGAGGAGGAGCACGCCGGTAGCCAGCGGATCGAGGGTGCCGGCGTGGCCCACCTGGCGTTGCCCGGCCCATCGTCGCACCGCATCCACCACATCGTGGGAGGTCATGCCGGCCGGTTTGTCCACGTTCAGGATGCCCGACAGGGGCACATCCCGCCGGGGCGCCACCCATGCCAGGCCGCCGGAGGCCGATTGCCGGCAGCAAGGCCTGCCCTCTGTCTCCTGCTCCTGCCTACCGCCCGTCTGTCCCACCCTGTTGTCGTTGCCAGGCACTGCAAGCTCCCCCCGACCCGGAAGCAGGCCTAACCAGCCTGACGTTGTTCGGCCAGGCTGGCCCGCACTTCGGCCAGCACCCGCTCTTTCACCTGGTCCAGGTTGCCTGTCAGGGTGCAACCTGACGCCTGGGGATGGCCCCCACCGCCCAACTTCAGAGCCACCTGAGCCACATCCAGACCGGGCACCGCCCGCATCCCGACATCCACCGTCCCATCTTCCCGTTCGGTGAACACCACCACAACGTCGGCTTCGCGCACCCCGGCCAGAAAGTTAGCCAGGCCCGAATCGCCATTCTCGTTCAAAGACCAGTCACGGCGCATGGCCTGGGTCACCTCGGTCCACAGGATGCCATCCTCCAGATGCAATCGGTCAAAGGCCTGCCCCCACAGCCGGATGGCGGCCAGAGGCCGCTGGTTCAAGGCCCGATGGGCGATCTCGGCCAGGGATGCGCCGGCCTCGATCAGCCGCAATGCAGCCCGCAGGGCCACCTGATCTACGTTGGGAGTGCGAAACGACCGGGTGTCGGTCACCAGGCCGGTCAGCAGGCAGACCGCCACAGGCCGGGTAACCTCCCAATCCAGGCAATCGGCCAGGGTCAGCACCATTTGAGCCGTCGCCACCGCCGATGGGTCCACCCAGTTTATGGTGCCGAAAAGGGTGTTGGTGATGTGATGGTCAATGTTGATCAGCGGCAGCGCGGCCAGGTGAGGGCCACAGACCCTGCCCATCCGTCGCTCATCGCTGCAATCCAGACTGATGATCAGGTCATACGGCCCATGACCCTGCCGGAGCACCTGCTCGCTGCCGGGCAGCCAGGTATAGAGCTCCGGCACCGGGTCTTCGCAGGCCAGAGTCAGCTCTGTGCCCTGAGCCCGCAACAGCCCGCCCAATCCCAGCAATGAGCCGATGGCATCGCCGTCCGGCGCTACGTGAGTGAGCAACAGGATGCGGCGGGCCGACCGGAGCTGTTCATGAATGGCTGCCAACAGACCCTGCTCTGAAGAGCTCACGCCCGAAGGGTCACAGTTCATCGCCGGGAAGTTCCTCCCTGGCGATCTGGTCCAGCAACCGGTCAATGCGCTGCCCATAGGCCGCGCTCGTATCCAGCTCAAAGAGCAATTGCGGCATCAGGCGCAACTGCAACCGGCCGGCAAGCTGGCTGCGCAGGAAGCCGCGGGCATGTTCCAGACCGGCCTGCGCCTCCCTGCTCGCCTCAGCATCGCCCAGCACGCTATAGTATACGCGGGCCAGCAGCAGATCGGGCGTAACCTCCACGCCGGTAATAGTCACGCCGGCCAGGCGCGGATCGCGCACGGCACGCATCAGGAGCAGGCTTAGCTCCCGATGGATCAGTTCGGCAATCCGGTTCAGGCGACGGGTGTGCATGGCGACCATCGGCCCTCAGCCACCACCGGCTAACGGACCTGCTCCTTCCGGTAGAATTGCAGGATATCGCCCTCTTTGAAGTCATCGAACCCGTCCAGGCCGATCCCGCATTCAAAGCCTGCCTTCACCTCGCTCACATCCTCCTGAAACCGCCGCAGGGAGTCGAGCCGTCCTGTAAAGACTTCCTCCCCACCGCGCAACAGCCGTACCTGAGCATTGCGCACCACCTCCCCATCGGTCACATAGCAGCCGGCCACATTCCCACGCCGCTTGATGGGGAATACCGCCCGCACCTCGGCGTGGCCGATGATCACATCCTGGTACTGCGGTTCCAGCTTTCCTTTGAGCGCCTTTTCGACATCGTCAATCAGGTTGTAGATCACATCATACTGGCGAATGCTGACCCCTTCCTGAGCCGCCAGGCGGCGCGCCGCCTCGTCCACCTCGACGCGGAAGCCGATGATGATCGCATCGGAGGCCGAGGCCAGCATGACGTCCGATTCGGAAATCTGGCCGGTGCCCTGGTGGAGCAGCTTGATCTTGAGCTCTTCGCTGCTCAACTTTTCCAGCGAGCTGGCAATCGGCTCCAGTGAACCCTGGACGTCGGCTTTGAGGATCAGGTTCAGCTCTGTCGCCTCGCCTGCCTCGAAGCGGCTAAAGAGATCGGCCAGGGAGGTGAATCTGGGTTGGGCCGGTTGTCGGGCCGCCAGGCGCGCCTTTTCCGCCCGCTCGGCCGCGATCAACCGCGCCTGGCGCTCATTTTCCACCACCTCAAAGATTTCACCGGCTTCGGGCACATCCGACAGGCCCATGACCAGCACCGGCATGGAAGGAGGAGCCTCGGTCACCGGCCGGCCCTGGTCGTCCAGCATGGCCCGCAGCCGGCCGGAGATGGTGCCGATCACCACCGCATCGCCCACCCGTAACGTCCCACCCTGGACCAGCAGGGTGGCGGTCGGGCCGCGATGCCGGTCGAGCTGACCTTCGATGACCGTGCCGATCGCCGGACGGTCGGGGTTGCTCTTCAGATCGGCCACATCGGTCACCAGCAGGATATTTTCCAGCAATTCCTCAATGCCTTGCTTCTGTTTGGCCGAGACCGGCACACAGATCACGTCCCCCCCCCAGTCTTCGACCGTCAGGCCCACATCCGCCAACTGCTGCTTGACCCACTCCGGTCGAGCAGAGGGCCGGTCCATCTTGTTGAGTGCGACCAGGATCGGCACACCCGCCGCCCTGGCATGGTCAATCGCCTCTTTGGTCTGCGGCATCACCCCATCGTCCGCAGCGACCACCAGCACGGCCAGGTCGGTCACCTGCGCCCCTCTGGCCCGCATGGCCGTGAACGCCTCATGCCCTGGGGTGTCAATGAAGGTGATCTTGCGCCCATCCTTCTCCACCTGGTACGCGCCGATGTGTTGGGTGATCCCCCCCGACTCGCCGGCCACCACATTCGTCTCGCGGATGGCGTCCAGCAATGTGGTCTTGCCGTGATCCACGTGGCCCAATACCGTGACCACCGGCGGGCGCGACTTTAGTTTTGAGGGTGGCTCACTCTCGGCCAGTTGCTGCCATAGCGTCTTGGGTTGCTTCTTCTGCTCTTCAACCGGTTCCGGCTCTTGGGCCCGCTGCTTCTTGATCTCGAACCCCAGTTCACTGGCCACGATGGCCGCCGTGTCATAGTCAATGGTCTGATTGATGCTGGCCACAATGCCGCTGGCCATCAACTGCTTGATGACATCAATGGGGCTCATCCGCAACGCCCGGGCCAGGTCCCGGACGGTCAGCAACTCCGGCAGTTCGATCACCCTGGGCAACGGCGGAGGCCCGCCCGGCCTGGTCAGGTCCGGGCGTGGGGCATCCGCCACCGGCGCAGATCGGGGAGGCTGTGCGCCCTTGCCCCCCGCCGGGCCTTTCATCGGCTTTCCACCCGACCTGGCCGGCGACGGTTCCGGCCCGGGTGCGGCTCCCGGCTTTCGCACGGCAGGGCGAGGCCCTGTTCGCTCCCTGTCACTCTCCTGACGTCCCATTGTTCACCTCTCCTTCCATCACAACGCCACATCCCCGCATAACTATCTCGACAACCCGGTCTCTTCCGCCAAAAGGGGAGCCGCCATCGCCTTCAGTCGGGCGGACTCCTCGGCGCTCACCTCGCACTTGAGGGCCCGCCCCAACTGTCGGGGTCCCGCCATCTCCCAACAACGGCGATCAGGGCAAAGATAGGCCCCCCGGCCCGGTTGCTTCCCCTTGAGATCCAGCTCCAGTTGCCCGGCAGGGGTGCGGACGATCCGGATCAGCTCTCGCTTGGGCCGTTGGCGCCGGCAGGCGATGCAGGTCCGCAACGGCACATGCTTCCGCGACTGGCCTGACAACTTTTCTCTCCCTCAGCAGGCCCTTCTACCAGCCGCGAGAACGCTGCGACTTCCGCCAATCCCGGTTATATGCCGGCATATAGTCCTCGAAATCAGGCTCGCGCTGGCCCCTGTCTCGCTTTCCCTTCTTTTTCTTCTTGCCCCCCTTGGGCAATTCCTCCTCTTCGAACTCTTCCAACTCCCATTCCGGCTTCCACTCCCCCGCCTCTTCCATAGAAACCCGGGGGCCCAGGAAATCCTCCTCAGGTTGGGTGATCACCCAGCCGATAGAACCTTCGACCAGCTCCTCTTCAAAGGGCAATTCCTGTCCCGCCTCGAGGCCGCTTTCCTCTTGAACAGGAGGCAGTTCAGCCGCCCTCGGTTCCTGTTTTTCAGCCGCCGGAGCAGGCTGCCCGGCCTCCGCCTCAACCTGAATGCCGGCCACGGCTTCCAGTTGAGGCTCAGGCAAGGGTGCCTGATCGGGCCAGGCCAGGTCCTCTTCACGCCCCTTTTCCACACTGGCAGTGATAAGCGCCTTCTCTTCTTCGCTCAAGGTCTGCAGGTCGCGCTTGCGCAACAGGGCTTCGGCCAGGGCCAGCAGATCGGTCTTTTCCGCCCCGATGCTCGCCTCTTCCAGACGGCCCAACGCCTCTTCAGCCGCCTCGCTCGCGCTCTTGATGTCAATCCGCCAGCCGGTGAGCTTGGCCGCCAGCCGCGCATTCTGCCCCTCCTTGCCGATGGCCAGTGAAAGCTGGCGATCGGGGACGATGACCGTGCCGGTCTTGCCTGTCTCCGGATGATCTTCCAACAACACATTCATCACCTTGGCCGGACTGAGGGCGTTGGCGATAAACACCGCCGGGTCAGGGCTCCACTGCACCACATCAATCTTTTCGCCCCCCAGTTCGTCAACGACCTTCTGAATGCGGCCGCCCCGCACCCCCACGCACGATCCGACCGGATCCACCCCCTCTTGCGCGGTATGGACGGCCACTTTGGAGCGGGATCCGGCCTCACGGGCGATGGCCTTGATCTCCACCGTGCCGTTAAAGATCTCGGGGACTTCCAGCTCCAACAGGCGGCGCAGCAGGGCCGGGCTCCGCCGCGAAAGGGTGATCTGCGGCCCTCGATTCCCCTTGCGTACCTCCATGACATAGGCTCGCAAGCGCCCCCCACGCCGATACTTCTCGCCCGGCACCTGCTCGCGGGCAGGCAGGACGGCCTCTGCCCCATCCAGGTTGACGATCACGTCGTTGGTGTTGTAATCTATGCTCTGAATGGTGCCCAGAGCGATCTCCCCCGCCGTATCGGCAAAGGAGGAGTACAGGGCATCGCGTTCCGCCTCGCGGATGCGTTGCAAGATCACCTGCTTGGCCGTTTGAGCCGCAATCCGCCCAAAGTCGCGCGGTGTGCTTTCGATCCGCACGGTATCGCCCAGTTGCGCCCCCGGTTCCACCCGACGCGCTTCCTTGAGGGAAATCTGCGTCTTGTGATCCTGCACCGTTTCAACAACCTCTTTCAGGGCATACACGCGGACATCGCCCGTATTCGGCTCGATCCGCACCTCGATATTGGTGGCCGCTCCAAAGTTGCGCCTGTAGGCCGAAATCAGAGCCGCTTCCACAGCCCCCAGCACCACTTCGCGCGACAGCTTGCGTTCGGCGCATAATTGGTTGATTGCCAGCATGAAATCACTTTTCATTTCAAACCGCCTTGCCCTTGTCCTCCGGTCATCCCTGTCGCTCCCCGGCGAACTGGATCAGGTCCCTTGATAGCAAGAAAAGTGGGGACCCCCCACTTTTCCACAGACCTGCCGCTATAGTAGCCGCATTATAGCATAAGCCATGCGACCTGGCAAATTCACCTCGCACCGTCGCATCCCCGTCAGGGACCCAGGGCTGCTGGACAGGCCCCTCGAACCATGATAGAATGATGGAACTCGACAATGGCAAATGAACGTACATGGCGGTCAAGGTGGACCTCACCCCATCCCCCCAGGGGGGAGGGGTGAGGTCGAATCGAACAGGGTCGAGGTCGTTACTTCTGTTTTGGACACGGACAACAGGGATCAGATCCATGCTATCCGTGTCCCAACCGGCGATGCCAGAAGATGAATCCACAACCGAGAAAGCCTGAAGAAATCTATGGTCCTGCCCTGGAAAAAGCGCGGAGGGCCTTGCCCGGCCTGGATCCAGGGCAGGCAGCAGGGCGCGCGGCCGTCACGTTCTATCAAGATGCTCAGGGCGGCCTGTTCCACATCCCCTTTTTCGGCACGATCTACCAGGTCGGCTGGCCCGAAGGCACCGTCCGGCGAGCCGCCGACCAGAGTGCAGCCGACATCAGCACGCAGCTTATCCTCCTGCACTACCTGCTCACCGCCGACGGGACCCCTATGGCCGACCGCTGGATCGCGTTCCGCAACCTGCCCGGCGGGCTGGGATACGACGCCGCTTTCCAGGCACGGGCCAGCGTCCGCCTGGCCCGCGCCTTTGGCGCCGACCGCAACGCCTTCGACATGGCCGCCCGAACCCTGGGGGGGGAACCTCTGACCTTTGGGGATAGCTCGTTCCTGTTCCGGGCGCTGCCCCGGGTGTGGCTGGCGGTGGTGCTGCACCTGGCCGACGACGAGTTTCCGGCCCAGGCGAATCTCCTGTTCGACGCCTCAGCCGGCCACTACCTGCCCACCGAAGATCTGGCCGTCCTGGGGGGAATCCTGGCCGGCCTGCTTGTCAGGGCAGCAAGGGATAAACAGAAATAAAGGCTGCAACAACTGGCGGGCGCCGCAGACAGCCTCCCATCTGCGACGCCCGGCTGGCGGAGAGGGCGGGATTTGAACCCGCGGAGGTGTGACCCTCACACGATTTCCAATCGTGCGCATTCGACCGGACTATGCTACCTCTCCACAACCCCATTATACCACGGCCGACCGGTCGCGCCAAATCTGGCAGCGGCAGCGGAAGGCGGAGTGCGGAGTGCGGAAGGCGGAATGCGTATCTGTCTCATGGGAAGCGGCAACAGAATACGCAATACGCAATATCGGTCATAGCAAAGAAGGGCGGGCCTGTCAAAACGGGCCGCAGACGCACGCCAGCAGCCACCCGGCCTAGTCCCCCGGCTCTATGGCCCCAAGATTAAAATTTCAAGCTCCCCGCGAAAAACTCCCTGACACTACTTGACCCCAGGGGGAGGATCGTGTATACTGTGGGTGAAAGTGGCGCATTGTGGAATAAAGTGGTGTAACAGCCCACCAAATGATTAGAACTGATGTTCTATGAATCCGATGTTCCTGGGAGAGTTCGAGCATACGCTGGATGACAAGGGGCGGATCACCATTCCGGCCAAGTTCCGGGCACGCCTGGCCGCCGGAGTGGTCGTCACCAAGGGCATTGACCCCTGCCTGTGGCTTTACCCGGTGGATGCCTGGGAACCGTGGGCGGCCAGGGTCAGCGCCCTGCCCCTGACCGATCCCCAGGCGCGCAACTTTCAGCGGCTGATGCTCGGCGGCGCAGCAGACGCGGTGCCCGACCGACAGGGGCGGATCAATCTCCCACCCTACCTGCGCCAATATGCGAACCTTGACAGCCAGGTGGTGATCGTCGGGTTGTACGATCACTGTGAAATATGGAACGCAGAGCGCTGGCGTGCGCTCCAGGAAAGCAGTGAGCACGATCCGGAAGGGCGCGCTGCCCAGTTCGCCAGTCTGGGCATCTGACCCGGAGGCAGGACAGGCCGCATGGAAGAGACCCGGGGCCATGTTCCGGTCCTCTACGATCAGGTGCTGGTCGGATTGTCGGTCCGACCCGGCGGGCGCTACATAGATGCCACCATCGGCGCGGGCGGACACGCCGCCGGCATCCTGCACGCCTCCGCCCCCGACGGACTACTGCTGGGCCTGGACGCCGACCCGGAAGCGGTCGCCTTCACGCGGCAGGTTTTGCGCCCCTTTGGCCAGCGGCTGATCCTCCAGGTTGCCAACTTTCGGCACCTGGCGCAGGTGGCCAGAGCGCTCGGTTTTGGGCAGGTGGATGGGGTGCTGCTGGACCTGGGGCTTTCCTCCCGTCAACTGGCCGATGCCAGCCGGGGCTTTTCCTTCAGCCAGGATGGGCCGCTGGACATGCGCTTTGATCCAACCCAGGGGCCGGACGCAGCAGAGCTGGTCAACGGCCTGCCCGAAGCGGAACTGGCCGACCTGCTGTGGCGCTACGGCGAGGAACGGTTTGCCCGGCGCATCGCCAGGGCCATCGTCGCCGCCCGGCCGGTGACGACCACCGCCCAATTGGCCGGGGTGGTGGCACGCACGGTCGGGCATCGGGAGAGGCTCCACCCTGCCACCCGCACCTTCCAGGCGCTGCGCATGGCCGTGAACGATGAACTGTCCGCTCTGGCTCAGGCGCTGCCCCAGGCTCGCGACCTGCTCCGGCCCGGCGGGCGGCTGGCGGTCATCTCCTTTCACTCGCTGGAAGACCGGCTGGTGAAGCGCTTCTTCCAGGATGAGGCGCAGGACTGCCTCTGCCCGCCCGACATGCCGGTTTGCACCTGTGGGCATCGGGCCAGTTTGCGGCTCATCAACCGCCGGCCGATCCGGCCCAACGAACGGGAGATCGCCGCCAACCCCAGGAGCCGCAGCGCCAGATTGCGAGTGGCAGAACGTCTGTCCTTCACGCTCCCCGGCGGTCTGTGACCGGCGAGAAACGCGGGTCGCAGACCCGCCTGGAGCGACTTTTCCCATCTACCGGGTATCTTGATATTGTTAAATTAACATACATGACAACAAAGGTGGACCTCACCCCATCCCCCAACCCGGAAGGGGGCCAGGAGGTAGGGGAGAGGTCGGAGGATAGATATGGCCAGCCATGCACTGCCCATTCCCATAGCCCAGGCGCGCAAGCGCCCTCGATCCCAGGCCGCGGAGCAGGAACTCTCGCTGCAGACCGCCTTTTTCCTCTTTCTCGCTCTGGCCATCCTGTTCGGTTGGTTGCATGTCATCCTCTCTCTGGAGATCGCTTCGACCGGTCGGCAGATCCAGCTCAAGAGCGACGAACTGGAAGCACTCCAACGGGACAACAACCTGCTGCGGTGGCAGGTGGCCGAGGCTATGTCGCCCGAAAAGCTGGCTGTTCGCGCCAGGGAACTGGGCTACGGACCCCAGCCTCCCCTCTACCTGCCGCTGACGAAGGCCGATTCCCAGAAACCTCAACCCTAGAGAATGACCATGACCGGCGACGATACGGCGAAAACCTGCTACTACCGGCTGATCCTGTTGGGCCTGTGCCTGACCTTCGGCTTTTCGGTGATCCTGGCCCAACTCTTTCAGTACCAGGTGCTTCAGCATGACCAGCTCAAGCAGATCGCCGATGAGCAACGGGATCGGGAAAAGGTGGTCCTGCCTCAGCGGGGTGTCATTGCCGACACCCACGGCTATCTGCTGGCCACAAACCTGGTCCGCTGGGACATCTCGGCCTCTCCTCCGCTGATCACCGATCCGGATGACCTGGCCACCCGCCTCTCCGGGCTGCTCGCCCTGCCCAACGAGGAGGTGTACACCAGGCTGACCGCCGAGAAGCCATGGGTGTTGCTGGCCAAAGAGGTCCCGCAGCAAACCGGAGAGGCCATCCTCAATCTGAAAGCCGACGGCCTCATCTGTGAGGCCCATCAGGTTCGCGTGTATCCAGAAGGTGAACTCTTTGCCCATGTCCTGGGGATCGTCACCAACTCCGGCGATGGCTTCTACGGCGTGGAGGGGTTCTACAACTCGCTCCTCAAAGGGGCCGGCGGGAAACTCCAGATCGAACAGAACCCGGTCGGCGACGAGATCCCCGTCCCCCCGCTGAACTTCAATCCGCCCCAGCAGGGAACGAGCCTGATCCTGACCCTGGATCGCAACATCCAATATATCGCCGCCGAAGAGTTGAACCGGGCCCTGGAGGAATATCAGGCCGAGAGCGGGACGGTCATCGTCATGGATCCCCAGACCGGGGCCCTGCTGGCCGTGGTCAGTTCCCCGACCTACGACCCCAACCACTTTGCCGAAGCCGATGTTCGCCTCATGGCCGACCCGGCGGTGAGCAATATGTGGGAACCCGGCTCTATCTTCAAGATCATCACCTGGGCGGCGGGGTTGGATTCGGGGACCATCAGCCCCGGCACAACCTGGTACGACAACGGGGCAATCGAGGTGGGTGGCCGCGTCATCCAGAACTGGGACCGACGGGGGCATGGTCTGGTGACGATGGAAGATGGGTTGGTCCAGTCGCTCAACACCGTGGCCGCTTTCATCAGTACCTCGGTCGGCAAGGACCGGTTCTACACCTACCTGCGGCGCTTTGGCTTTGGCGATTTAACCAAGGTGGACCTGTCCAGCGAAGGGCCGGGCATGATGAAGCTGCCGGGCGATGCCGACTGGTTCCCTTCCGAATTGGGGACCAACTCTTTCGGTCAGGGCATTGCGGTCACGCCGCTGCAGATGATCACGGCCGTGGCAGCCGTGGCGAACCAGGGCCGGCTGATGAAACCCCATATCGTGCGTCAGTTCATCACCACCGGAGCGCACAGCCAGGAGCGCCAGGTGGTCCAGGTCGAGCCGACGCTTGTGCGCTGGGCCATATCCCGCGAGACAGCCCAAACGTTGACCGACATGTTGGTCCAGGCCGTGGAGCGCGAAGGGTCCAGCAAGGCGCGCATCCCCGGCTATCGCATCGCTGGCAAAACCGGCACCGCCCAGATCCCAACCGCTTACGGCTACCATCCCACCGACACCATCGCCTCGTTCATAGGCTATGCGCCGGCCGACGACCCTCGCTTTATCGTTCTGGTCAAGCTGGACCGGCCCAAAGCCTCGCCGTGGGGCACCCAGACCGCCGCGCCGACCTTCCGGGCCATCGCCGAGAGGCTGTTCGCCTATCTCCGCATCCCGCCCGATGACATCCGTCTGGCGCAACATTAGAAGGGGAAGCAGGATGATGAGCAACCAGGGGGCCAGGGACTCCTGACCCCTTCAGAATCTGAGGATGATCAAAGGGGAGACACTCACCCTGGCGGATCTGATCGCCGGGCTGACGGAACAGGGAAGAGCATCAACCGAAGCTCTGTCTGAGGCCGCCTCGGTCCAGATTTCAAGAGCGGTGATTGATTCACGCCTGGCGACGCCGGGCTGCCTGTTCATCGCCCTGCGCGGCGAGCAGCGCGACGGCCACGACTTTATCGCTGAGGCTATCGGCCGGGGCGCAGTGGCCGTGATCGCCGAGAAGGCACCACCGGCGGAAAAGGGGTATTGGATATTGGATAGTAGAGCTTTTCAATGTCCAATATCTAATGTCCCCAATATCCAATCCCCGGCTTGCCTGATCGTGCCCGACAGCCTGGCAGCCCTGCAACAGGTCGCAGCTCACTGGCGACGACAGCAGGATGTGCGGGTCGTCGGCGTCACCGGCAGCGTGGGCAAGACGATCAGCAAAGAGGCGATCGCCGCCGTGCTGAGGCAGCGCTACCGCACCTTAAAAAGCGAGGGCAATTACAATAACGAAATCGGCCTGCCCCTGACCCTGCTGCACCTGACCGCGGCCCACGAGCGGGCCGTGCTGGAGATGGGCATGTACAACCTGGGCGAAATTGCCCAACTGGCCAGGATCGCCCGGCCGCAGGTGGGGGTGGTGACCAATGTCGGCCCCACCCACCTGGAACGCCTGGGAACGATTGAGCGCATCGCCCAGGCCAAGGCCGAGCTGCCGCAGGCCCTGCCGCCGGCCGAAGAGGGGGGGGTGGCAGTGCTCAACGCCGACGATGAACGGGTGGCAGCCATGGCCGGGCAGACACCGGCCCGGCTGTTCACCTACGGCCTCACCCCCGCCGCCAACCTGTGGGCCGACGAGATCGAGAGCGCCGGGCTGGCCGGCATCCGCTTTGCCCTGCACTACCAGGGCCAGACTGTCCATGTCCACGCACCGCTGTTGGGCCGGCACAGCGTGCACACCGCTCTCTGCGCAGCCGCCGTCGGCCTGGTGGAGGGGCTGACCTGGGAGGAGATTGTGGCCGGCCTTCAGGACCCCTCGGTCCAACTGCGGCTGGTCGTGGTCCCCGGCCCGGCCGGTTCCACCCTCCTGGACGACACCTATAACGCCAGTCCGGCCTCCTGTCTGGCCGCGCTGCGGCTGCTGGCCGAGTTGCAGGGCCGCAAGATCGCCGTGCTGGGAGATATGTACGAACTGGGCAGCTTTGAAGAGGAGGGCCATCGCCTGGTTGGCCGGCAGGCCCGTCAGGTGGCCGACCGGCTGGTCGCCGTCGGACGGCTGGGGCGCATCATCGGCGAGGAGGCGTTGCAGGCCGGCATGCCCGCCGAGGCCGTCCATCTGGCCGAGACCAACGAGCAGGCCATCGCCCTGCTGCACACCTTGATCCAGGGGGGGGAGGTTGTCCTGATCAAAGGCTCGCGGGGGATGAAAATGGAACAGATCGTCGCCGCCCTCAGCCGGCCCCCGGCCGGGCGACAGGCAGGAGGGAAACAGCCATGACCTCCCAACCGATGCCTTTTGCCCTGACCCTGGGCACCGTTTCATTCTTTATCGCCGTCATCTGGGGGCCTCCTCTCCTCCGCCTGCTGCGCCGGTGGCGCATCGGCAAACAGATCCGCGTGGAGGGCCCCCTCACCCACCAGACCAAGATGGGCACGCCGACGATGGGCGGGCTGATGATCGTGACGCCGGTCCTGATCATCACCGTGGTCATGAACCTGGCCAACTTTTTGAGCGGCTTTGACACCGGCAAAGCCATCCTCTCCTTCTTTCACTTCGAAGAGGGCAGCCCTCTCATCGGCAAGAGCATCCTGTTGCCGCTGCTGGTGATGCTCGCCTTTGGGGCGCTGGGCGCGGTGGACGACCTGGCCGAAGTGCGCGGCTGGTGGGGAGGGGGCGGACTGAAGGCGCGAGTCATGTTCCCCCTCCAGTTCCTGCTGGCCCTGGTGACGGCCATCGGCCTGTATCATCCTCAATTCCTGGGGTTGCACGAGGTGGGCATCCCCTTTGTCAGGGAGGTGGTGAACGTCGGCCTGTGGTATGTGCCCATCGCCGCCCTGATCATCGTCAGCATGGCCAACGCCGTCAACCTGACCGACGGCCTGGACGGTCTGGCCAGCTCGACAGCCATGATCGCTTTTGTAGCCTACGGCCTCATCGCCTTCCTCCAGGGCCAGTTTCCACTTCTTTCTTTTTGTTTCACGATGGTTGGCGCTCTGTTTGCCTTTCTGTGGTTCAACGCCTATCCGGCGGAACTGTTCATGGGGGGAACAGGATCGCTGGCATTGGGGGCCACCCTGGCCGTCGTCGCCCTGATGTCGTTCCAGTGGCTGCTGCTGCCCCTCATCGGCCTGATCTTTGTCGCCGAGGCGGGATCGGTTGTCATCCAGGTGGCCTGCTTCAAATTGACGCGGCGGCTCACCGGCACCGGGCGCCGCGTGTTCAAGATGACGCCGTTGCACCATCATTTTGAGCTGATGGGCTGGAGCGAGACCCACGTCACCCAGCGGTTCTGGATTCTCGAAGTCCTGGCGGCCATGTTGGGCATTGCCCTGGCGCTGTTGTAGATGACCGATGACCGATGACCAAGATGCGGTATCTATCCTGATAGTCGGGTTGGGGCGAGAAGGAACGGCGCTGGCCCGTTTCCTGGCGGAGCGAGGCGCCCAGGTGACCGTGACCGATGTCAGGCCGGCTGAAGCCCTGGCTGAGCGGCTGGCAGCGTTGGCCGACCTGCGGCTGACCTGGGCCCTGGGGGGACATCCTCTATCGTTGTTGGACGGGGCCGATCTCCTCTTTGTCAGCCCCGGTGTGCCGTCAGACATCCCCCTGCTGGTCGAGGCGCGGCGGCGGGGCCTGCCATTGAGCAGTGAGACACGGCTGTTCACCCGCCTCTGCCCGGCCCCCATCGTGGGCATTACCGGCTCCAGCGGCAAGACGACCACCACCGCCCTGGTAGGGGAGATGCTCCAGGCCGGCGGGCCTCGGACGTGGGTCGGGGGCAATATCGGCCGGCCCCTCATCGGCCATCTGGCCGAAATGACGCCGGATGACAGGGTGGTCATGGAACTGTCCTCTTTTCAACTGGAATTCTTTGCCCCCTGGAGAGAGGAGGAACGGGTGAGCAAAGGACAGGCAGAAAAATTGTTCGACCCGACAGGGTGGAGTCCACCCCTGGCGGCTGTGCTGAACGTCACCCCCAACCACCTGGACCGCCACCCGACCATGGAGGCGTACATCGCGGCCAAGTCCCATATCTTGAACCACCAGCGCCCCGGTGATGTGGCCGTCCTGAACCTGGACAATCCGGTTACGCGGCAGATGGGAGAGGAAAGGGGCAGGAGGCAAGAGGCAGGAGAGGGCAGGCAGGTGTGGTGGTTCAGCCTGGAGCAGCCGGTAGAGGAGGGGGCTTTTCTGCGCGGCGAGGAGTTGATCGTGCGCCTGGCCGGGCAGGAGCAGAGGGTGTGCCGGACGGAGGAGCTCAAGCTGTTGGGCCGGCACAATGTGGCAAACGTCCTGGCCGCCTGTGCGCTGGCCGCCGCTGCCGGCGCGCCGCCCGAAGCCCTGCGCCGGGTGGCGACCTCCTTCTCCGGCGTGGAGCATCGCCTGGAACTGGTGCGCGAGCGGCATGGGGTGCGCTGGTACAACGACAGCATCGCCACCACGCCGGAGCGGACTGTGGCTGCCTTGCGGGCCTTTTCCGGCACGCCGATCCTGCTGCTGGCCGGCGGGCGTGACAAGCACCTGCCCTGGGACGAGATGGCCCGGCTGACCTGTCGGCAGGTGCGCCATCTGATCCTGTTCGGCGAGGCAGCCGGGCTGATCGAGCGAGCGGTGCAGGAGGCAGGAGGCAGGGGGCAGGAGGCAATCCCGCCCATCCACCAGGCAGGGACATTGGAGCGGGCCGTGGAGCTGGCTGCGTGCCTGGCCCGGCCCGGCGATGTGGTGCTCCTCTCGCCGGGCGGCACCAGCTTTGACGCCTTCCGCGACTTTGCCGAGCGGGGTGAGCGGTTTCGACGCCTGGTGCAGGCATTGGAGTGAACGATGGCAGAACCGTCAAACCGGCCCGATTGGGTCTTGCTGGCCACGGTGGCCGCCCTCATCGCCCTGGGAATGATGATGGTCTATAGCTCCACCTTTGATATGGCCTATCGTCTCAAGGGGGATGCGGCCTATTATTTCAAACGGCAGATGCTGTGGCTGGGCCTCGGCGCCCTGGTCATGCTGATCGCCGGCCGGATGCACTATCGGCACTGGACCCGGTTCTCCATCCCGCTGATGCTGGGGACGTTGATCATGCTGACCCTCCTGGCCATCCTGCGCCAGAGGCGGCTGCTCAACGAGTCAATTTCGCCGGTGGAGATGGCCAAGCTGGCGGTCATCATCTACATCGGCCACTGGCTGGCCTCCAAACGGGTCGAGCAGTTGCGCAACCTGCCGGTCGGCCTGTTGCCCTTCACCATCATCGTCGGCCTGGTGGCCGGCCTGGTGATCGTGCAGCCGGACATCTCGGAAGCGGTGGTGATTATCCTGGTCTCGCTGGCCATGTTCTTTCTGGCCGGAGCCGATCTGCTCCAGTTCATCATCGGCTTCCTGGGCGGCGGGGCGGCCTTTGTCCTGGTCATCAGCCGCATCTCCTACGCCATGGAACGGCTCCGGCCCTACCTGACCGGCTGGCGGGATCCGCTGCACAGCGACAACTTTCAGTTGATCCAGGGCTTAATCGCCCTGGGCAGCGGCGGGCTCTTGGGCCTGGGACCGGGCAACGGGCGGATGAAATACCAGTGGCTGCCGGCCGCCAACACCGATAGCGTCTTTGCCATCGTCGGCGAGGAGTTGGGGCTGGTCGGCTGCCTGGCCATCGTCGGCCTGTTCGCTCTGCTGGCCTATCGCGGCTTCCGCATCGCCAACCGGGCCGCCGATCCCTTCGGCCGGCTGCTGGCCACCGGCATCACCTGCTGGATCACACTTCAGGCGCTGATCAACATGGCCGTGGTGACCGGCACCATCCCGTTCACCGGCATTGCCCTGCCGTTTATCAGTGCCGGTGGCTCATCGCTGGTGACCTGTATGCTGGGTGTGGGCATCCTGCTCAGCGTCTCTCGAACTGCAGCATGAAACTGGTGGTTTCAGGCGGCGGGACAGGAGGGGGCGTCTATCCCGCCGTGACCGTGGTGGAGACGCTCCTGCAGCCCAAACCGGCGGGCAGCACCCTGCCGACGCTGGCCCCGGCCGATGTGCTGTGGATCGGCAGCCGGGGCGGGATCGAGGAGGAACTGGTCCGGCGGGCCGGCCTTCAGTTTGTCGGGCTGGCCGCCGGTGGGCTGCGGGGGATGGGCCTGCTGGTGACGGCCCGGAACGCTGCCCGCATCGCCGGCAGCGTGGGGCAGGCGCGGCGGTTGCTGGCCCGATTCCAGCCGGATGTCGGGCTGGTTACCGGCGGGTACGCCTGCGTGGCGGTTACGCTGGCCGCCCGGACCCTGTCGGTGCCGGTGGTCATCTACCTGCCCGACATCGTGCCGGGGCTGGCCATCCGCTTCCTGAGCCGCTTCGCCACGCAGGTGGCCGTGACCAGCGAGGAATCGTTCCACTATCTGCCTTTCAAAAAGGTGGTCGTGACCGGCTATCCGGTCCGCCGGGAGATATTCGGCCTGGACCGCCTCCAGGCGCGACAGGCGTTGGGGCTGGACCCGGCGGAGAAAACGTTGCTGGTGTTTGGCGGCAGCCGGGGGGCGCGGAGCATCAACCGGGCGCTGGTAGCCGGGCTGCGCGACCTGCTGCCCCTCTGTCAGGTCCTCCATATCAGCGGGCGGCTGGATGCCGATTGGGTGGCCGGCGCGGCCCGCAGTCTGCCGGAGGGGCTGCGCCCCCGCTATCACCATTTCGACTATCTGCACGACATGCCCCAGGCGCTCGTCGCCGCCGACCTGGCCGTGGCCCGGGCCGGCGCGGCCACCCTGGGCGAGTTCCCGGCTGCCGGCCTGCCGGCCATATTGGTGCCCTATCCCTACTCCGGCCAGCACCAACAACCGAACGCCGACTATATGGCCCGCAACGGCGCAGCCCGCCTGCTGGCCGACCCGGACCTGGAGAAAAAGCTGGTGCCCACCGTGATAGAACTGCTGGGGGACGACAGAACTCTGGCGGCGATGCGCGAAGCGGCCCGGGCCATGGCCCGCCCTGACGCTGCCGAGACCATTGCCGGACTGCTGGAGCGGGGGGCCCGCCACACCGAGAAGGACACAAAAAGATGGTACCGGTCGTAAACACAACCACCTACCTGATCGTGCTGTTTGTGGTGCTGGCCCTCTCCTTCTGGGCCGGCTACAAACAGAAGTGGATCCGGTCCGCGACCATGCTGGCGGGCATCCTCATCAGCCGCCTGCTGCTGACGCCCAAAGGCGCCGAACTGTTCACCACCGTCGCCAACAGACTGATCAAAGGGGTGGTCGTGGCCATCCGCAGCAAAATGGACTACAAAGAAGCAGCCAGAATCGCTGAAGAGGTGAGGTCCGACTGGATCAACCCCTCCAACCAGGCGGTGACGCTGACGGTCGTGGCGGTGGCCGTCATCGGCCTGGCCTATCTGGTGGGCAAACTGCTGAACAAGGTGGTCAAGACAACGGCGGGGTTGATAGGAGGCATCCTGGGTGTGCTGTGCGGCTACCTGCTGCTCAACCTGTTCCTGCCCTATCTGCCCCCCCAGTTACCCGGCTGGATCACCACCACCGCCCCGCCGCCCCGCGGGCCACCCGCTCCCGGCCCCGACCTGATCATGCCGGCCGTGGAGCTGGCGGAGAAAAACTTCAAGACGGCCATCACCCTCTTCCTGGCCCTGATCCTGGTCCTGACCGCCCTGAGCATCAAACCGAAAAAGGAAAGCGGCAAGAAGTAGCAGCCATGGGGCCGATCGAAATCTTGTGGGGCGCGATTGCGCTCATGTTCATTGTGATCGCCGTCGCGCGCGGCTACAACAAGGAGCTGGGGGCCACAATCCTCATGCTCGTCGCCCTGCTCCTCCTCAATCTGCTGGACAGCCGGTTGCGGCTGAACGAACGCCTGCCCAGACTGCTGGAAACCTACCTCTTTCGCAAACCGGAACAGGAGGAGGTGGTCAGGCTCTGTTCGATGCTGGTCTATCAGGCGGTTTTTGTGGCCATCACCTATGCCGGCTACGCCGGCCGGGTGTTGGAGTGGGAAGGGACGACGGCCAGCGGGAAGGTGAAAACGACGCTGAGCTTGCTGGTGGGGGCGATCAACGGCTGGCTGGTATCGGGGACGCTGTGGTACTATCTGGACCGGTACGACTACCCGTTGCCAGAACAGATCATCCGCCTGCCGCTCACCCCCCTGGCCCAGGAGCTGGTCAAGTTTCTGCCGCCGGCCGTCCTGACCACCAACGCCCTGGTGTTGATCATCGCCATCATGCTGGTCTTGCGGGTGCGAAAATGAACGGTTGGCGGCTCCAGGACCTCACGGCCATCCATCTGGTGGGCATCGGGGGCAGCGGCCTGTCGGCCATCGCCCGGGTGCTGCACGGCCGGGGCTATCGGGTCTCCGGCTCCGACCGGCAGCCCTCGGCCCTCACGGCAGCCCTGGCTGCCGAGGGGATGACCATCTACATCGGCCACCGCGCCGAGCAGGTGGCCGGCGCCGGGCTGGTGATCGTCTCGTCGGCGGTGCCGGATGAGAACCCGGAGGTGGTTGAGGCTCGACGGCGGGGGCTGCCGGTGGTCAAACGGGAGCAGTTGCTGGGTGAGTTGACGGCCGGCAAGAAGGTCATCGCTGTGGCCGGGGCTCATGGCAAGACGACGACCACGGCCATGATCGCCTGGATCCTGCTCCAGGCTGGCCTGGACCCCACCTTTATCGTCGGCGGAGTGCTGCAAAACCTGGGGACCAACGCCCGCACCGGGGCCGGCCCGCACTTTGTCATCGAGGCGGACGAGTACGACCGGGCCTTCCTGGGGCTGCACCCGGACGTGGCGGCGATCACGGCCCTGGAGCATGATCATCCCGACTGCTACCCCACCTTCGACGCCATGCGGGCGGCATTCTCCGCATTTGTCGGCCAGGTGGTGGCCGGCGGCCTGCTCGTCGTCAACGGCGAGGATGAGGAAGCCAGACAGATGGGGGAACAGGCTGCCGGCCTGCGGGTGATCACCTACGGCCTGGACAGGCGGTGGGATTGGTGGGCCGCCGGGGAGCAGTTGGGCAGCAGCTCTGCCTTCGAGGTGTGGCGGGGCGGCGAACGGCTGGGGGTCTGCGCCCTGCAGGTGCCGGGCCGGCACAACCTGCTCAACGCCCTGGCAGCTCTGGCCGTCAGTGCCGGGGTGGGGGTGGAGTTCGAGCCGGCAGCGGCAGCCCTGACCCGCTTCCGGGGCACGGCGCGCCGCTTTGAGGTCAAAGGCCACGCCGGTGGGATCACGGTGGTGGACGACTATGCCCATCACCCGACCGAAATCCGGGCCACCCTGGCCGCAGCGCGGCTCAAGTATCCGGGGCGGCCACTCTGGGCGGTGTTCCAGCCCCATACCTACAGCCGCACAGCCGCCTTGCTGGACGGCTTTGCGGCCGCCTTTGACCAGGCCGATCATGTGGTGGTGACCGGCATCTATGCCGCCCGGGAGCAGGACACGCTGGGCCTTTCCGGCCAGGAGATCGTGGCCCGCATGGACCATCCCGACGCCCGGTATGCCGAAACATTGGAGCAGGCCGTGGAGCTCTTGCAGGCCGGCGTCCGGCCGGGCGACCTGGTCATCACCCTGGGGGCCGGGGACGGCTACCTGGTGGGCGAGTGGTTGTTGGAGAGGCAGAAAAGGTGACCACCGACAGCTCCGACCTGGCCCTGCGCCATCTGGCCGACGCGCTGCGCCTGGCGTTGGGGCCGGTCGCGGTGCAGGAGCGCCAGCCGCTGGCCCGCCACACGGCCCTGCGCATCGGCGGGCCGGCAGACCTGCTGGCCGTGGCCCACACGGCGGAAACATTGCGTCAGATTGTGTCCCTGGCCTGGCATCACCGGGTCCCGTGCCGGGTGTTGGGCGGGGGGTCCAACGTCCTGGTCAGCGACAGGGGGGTGCGTGGCCTGGTGGTGCTCAACCGGGCGCGGGCGGTGAGCTTTGTCGGCACGCAGGTCAGGGCCGAAAGTGGTGCCCTGCTGACCAGGGTGGCGCGGCAGTGTGTGGCCCGGGGTCTGGCCGGGCTGGAGTGGGCAGCCGGGATCCCCGGCACGGTGGGAGGGGCCGTGGTGGGCAACGCCGGAGCCTGGGGGGGCGACATCGCCTCCACCCTGACCCGGGCAACCGTTCTGGAAGCGGGCCCTCGTGTGGTCGAATGGCCGGTGGAACGGTTCGGCTACAGCTACCGGACCGGTGTGCTCAAGCAGAACCCACCCTCCGCCGTCGTGCTGGAGGCCGAGTTTGCCCTGCGGATGGAGGAGCGGAAAGGGTTAGAAGCTCGCCTGGCCGAGATCGCCGCCCGGCGCAAGGCCGCTCAGCCGCCCGGTGCGAGCTGCGGCTCGGTGTTCAAGAATCCGCCGGGCGATTACGCCGGACGGCTGATCGAAGCAGCCGGGTTGAAAGGGCAGCGGCACGGTGCAGCCGAGATCTCGCCGTTGCATGCCAATTTCATCCTCAATCACGGCCGGGCCACAGCCGCCGATGTCAAAGCCCTGATAGACCTGGCCCGCCAGGAGGTCGAAGCGCGGTTTGGGGTGGTGTTGGAGCTGGAGATCGAGCTGCTTGGCGAGTGGGGAAAATAGTACTCAAGGACTAGTAGTTCAGGACTTGCAAGATACTAGATATTGTGGTATAATGAGCCATGAAGAAAAAGGTGCGAGTGGGGCTTATTTTTGGCGGCCGTTCAGGCGAGCACGAGGTCTCGCTCCTCTCAGCTCAGGGGGTGATGAACGCCCTGGACAGGGACAGGTATGAGATCGTGCCCATCGGCATCACCAAAGAGGGCCGCTGGCTGGCCTCGGGCGATCCGCTGCAGGCCTTGACTTCCGGGGTGGTGGCGGCCAGCCAGCCGGCCGCCCTGCTGGCCGAACCGTCCCAGCGAGGGCTGATGCGCCTGGAAGAGCAGGAACAGCAACAGGCCCTGCGAGCCATCCAGATCAGCCAGCTGGATGTGGTCTTTCCGGTGTTGCACGGCCCTTACGGCGAAGACGGGACGGTCCAGGGGTTGCTGGAACTGGCCGGCATTCCCTACGTCGGGGCCGGGGTCGCTGCTTCGGCAGTGGGCATGGACAAGGTGCTGTTCAAAGATATCGCCCGCGCCCACGGGTTGCCGGTGGTGCCCTACCTGGTCGTCAAGCGCAAAGCCTGGGAGCAGCAGCCAGAGGAGACGATTGCCCACATTGAGGCGGAGATCGGCTACAACTGTTTTGTCAAGCCGGCCAACCTGGGTTCCAGCGTCGGCGTCTCCAAGGCCCGCAACCGGGCCGAACTGCGGGCCGCGCTGGAGGAGGCTGCCCGCTACGACCGCAAGTTGCTGATCGAGGTGGCGGTGGATGCCCGTGAGATCGAAGTCAGCGTGCTGGGCAACGACGAACCGATCGCCAGCGGGCCGGGGGAGATCATCCCCAGCCGCGAATTTTACGACTATGCGGCCAAGTATCTGGACGGCCGCTCAGAACTGCTGATTCCGGCGCCGATCCCGGACGAAACGGCCCAACTGGTGCGCCGGCTGGCGGTGGAGGCTTACCTGGCCATTGACTGTGCCGGCATGGCCCGCGCCGATTTTTTGCTCGACCGGCACACCGGTCAGGTGTACCTGAATGAACTGAACACCATTCCCGGCTTTACACCCATCAGCATGTATCCCAAGCTGTGGGAAGCCAGCGGTCTCTCCTACAGCGAACTGATTGACCGGCTGATCGAACTGGCCCTGGAGCGGCACGCCGACAAAAGCCGCTCGGCCACCTCGTACCAGAGGCTGGAGCAGGACCATGCGCATTGAGCTGGTCGAGCCGGACGGCAGGCGGCGGAGGCGCAAGGGAGGGCGTTCCCCTGCCCAGACCTTCGACATCGCCATCGCCCAACCCCGCCGTCAGGCCGACAAAGGCCGGGGTGCACGGCGCAGCCAGACCCGCTCCCGGCCCCGGGCCAGAGAACGCGCTGCCCGCGCCGAAACCTCGATCAGGCCCAGGAGCAGTGGGCGGACCTTCTGGGTGCGGCTGCCGGCCCTGCTCCTCCTGGCCGGGTTGATCGCAGCGACCGTTTACCTGTCGCTCGACCCCCGGTTTTATGTCTACGAGGCCCAGATCGTGGGCGCTCATCACCTGGAGGCCCAGGCCATCTACCGCAGGTCAGGTGTGGACGAGCATCATATCTTCTGGATCGAGCCGCAGCAGGTGGCCGGCCAGATCTCCCAGATGCCGGGGATCAAAGCGGTGCGCGTGCGCTGCGCCCTGCCGGCGCAGGTGACCATCGAGGTGGAGGAACGGGAACCGGTGGTCCTGTGGCGGGCCCTTGCCCAGGGCCGGGATTGGTGGCTGGACGAAGAGGGGGTGGTCCTGCCCTATCATGGCGATGTCAACTCGCCCACCACGCTTTTCGTGGTGGATTCCAGCCAACGCTTCCTCCAGGTCGGGGAGCGCCTGACGCCGGAGGGGATCGTCCATTCGGTGCAGCAGTGGGCTGCTGCCCTGCCGGGGATAAGGGTCTTTTTCTACGATGCTGAGCGGGGATTGAGCTTTACCCACCAGGCGGCCGGCGGGCAATGGCCGGTGTATGTGGGCGACAGCCGGGACCTGCAGCGCAAGATCGAGGTGGTCCAGGCCCTCCATGAGCGCCTGAGGGTCCAGGGCATCCAGCCGCGCTACGTGGATGTGCGCTGGGCCGATCACCCGGCCTACGGCAAACCGATCGCTCAGGAAAGTGGAGGAGGCCATTAGCGGTGTGGTGGCTGGCGTTTGTGGGGTTGCTCATCGGCCTGGTGCTGGGCACGGCGCTGTCCATCACCGTCCCGGCCCGCTACTCGCGCTATACGGCGATGGCCATCCTGGCCGCCCTCGATTCGGTGCTGGGGGCAGCACGGGCCGGGTTGGAGGGCAGGTTTGACAACCGGATCTTTCTGAGCGGCTTTTTCACCAACATCCTCCTGGCCGGCGGGTTGACCTTCCTCGGCGACCGGCTGGGGGTCGAACTGTATATGGCCGCGATTGTCGCCTTTGGGGTGCGGCTGTTCAACAACCTGGCACGCATCCGGCGAACCCTGCTGGAGAAGATGGAACGTGGTAGAACCGAGAACGATCGTCGGCCTTGATATCGGCACGACCAAAATCTGCACCCTGGTCGGCGAAGTCCACGACGACGGTCCATTGCGCATTATCGGCGTGGGGGTGGCTCCATCGCGGGGACTGCGCAAAGGGGTGGTGGTCAACGTCCACGAGGCCACCGAGGCCATCACCGCCTCGGTGCGCAAGGCGGAACGGATTTCGGGCTACGAGATCAGCAGCGCCTATGTGGGGGTGGGCGGAGGGCATATCTCGGCCCTCAACAGCCGGGGGGTGGTCGGCATCTCGCGCGGCGAACGGGGCATCACCCAGGCCGATATAGACCGGGCGCTGGATGCAGCGCGGGCCATCGCCATCCCCCACAACCGTGAGATCATCCACACCATCCCGCGCGGCTATGTGGTGGACGGCCAGGAAGGGGTCAGGGACCCGATCGGGATGCAGGGCATCCGCCTGGAGGTGGAGGCCCACATCGTCACCGGCGCTTCGACCTGTGTCAGCAACCTGGTCAAGTGCGTGCGCAACGCCGGGGTGGAGATTGATGACCTGATCTTGCAGCCCCTGGCTTCGGGCGAGGCGGTGCTGAAAGAGTCGGAGCGGGAGATGGGGGTGGTGCTGGCCGACGTAGGAGGGGGGACCACCGACATCGGCATTTTCATCGAGGGCAGTATCTGGCACACGGCGGTGTTGGGCACCGGCGGTGAACATCTGACGCGGGATGTGGCGGTCGGGTTGCGCACGCCGCTGAACACCGCCGAAGAGCTCAAGATCAAGTATGGGAATGCCCGACCGGGATCGCTGCCCGGCGATGAGATCATCGAGATCACCTCCTTCGGGGACACCGCCCGCGAGACGGTATCGCGGCGCCAACTGGCCGAGGTGCTCGAGGCCCGGGCCGAGGAGATCCTGGAGCTGATCCTGCGCGAGGTCAAACGCTCCGGCTACGATGGGCTGCTGGCCGCCGGGATCGTGCTGTGCGGGGGCACAGCCGAACTGGCCGGCTTCCCGGAACTGGCCCAGCAGGTGCTTCGCCTGCCGGTGCGGGTGGGAGCGCCACACGACCTGCAAGGGTTGGTGGACACACTGGAAAGCCCGGCCTACGCCACGGCGGTGGGGTTGCTGCTGTGGGGGATGCGCCACGGGCCGGCCATCGCCGCCGGGTCCAGGCCCAAACGCCCCCCCAGCCTCCTCTGGCAGCGGATTCAGGGGTGGTTTCGGGCTTTTCTGCCTGGTGAATGATCCATATCGAGATAAGGGAGGTCAGAAATGCAAAAATTGATGCCGGAGGTCGAGAACTTTGCCCGGATTAAGGTCCTGGGCGTGGGTGGAGGAGGCAGCAATGCTGTCAACCGGATGTTGGATGAAGGGGTGCGGGGGGTTGAGTTCATCGCCATCAATACCGATGCCCAGGCGTTGATGCTGTCCAACGCCCCGACCCGGGTGCGCATCGGCGACAAGCTGACTAAGGGGCTGGGCTCCGGTGGGGATGCGACCATTGGCGCCAAGGCAGCCGAGGAATCGAGCGACGAACTGTACGAGGTGATCAACGGCGCCGACATGGTGTTCATCACCGCCGGCATGGGGGGGGGCACCGGCACCGGGGGCGCACCGGTCATCGCCCGCATCGCCAAAGAAACCGGGGCGCTGACCATCGGCGTGGTCACCAAGCCGTTCAGCTTTGAGGGCTTCAGGCGCAGGCAGGTGGCCGAGGAGGGGATCGAAAAGCTCAAAGACCATGTGGATACCCTCATCGCCATCCCCAACGACCGGCTGTTGCAGATTGTGGACAAAAAGGCCAGCATCCAGCAGGCGTTCCGCGTGGCCGACGACGTGTTGCGCCAGGGCATTCAGGGCATTTCGGAGCTGATCACCGTGCCGGGGCTGATCAACCTCGACTTTGCCGACGTGCGGGCCATCATGGCCGAAGGGGGCGCGGCGCTCATGGCCATCGGCCACGGCGAGGGGGACAACAGGGCCGCCGACGCGGCGGAGAAAGCCATTGCCAGCTCGCTGCTGGACGTGACCATTGATGGGGCACGGGGCATCCTGTTCAACGTCACCGGCGGCCCGGACCTGACCCTGTTCGACGTGAACGAGGCCGCGGAGATCATCCGCAAGACGGCGCACCCGGAGGCCAACATCATCTTTGGCGCGGTGATTGACGAGGCGATGAAGGACAAGATCCGCATCACCGTCATCGCCACCGGCTTTGATGCGGCGGCTCAGCAGCGTCCGGTGACGGGGCGCACCCCCCTGCCACGGGTGGCCGAGCCCCGGATCGCGCCTCGGGCTGTGCCGGTGCCGGTGCCCATGATGGATAGTGACAACCTGGACATCCCGGCCTTTCTGCGCAAGCACGTCAAAGGCTCAGAGTAAAGACCTTGCCGCTCCAAACGGGCTATCGCATCCCTTCTCGCCCCCTTTCCGGTGGAAAGGGGGCGAGGCCTTTCTCAAGGTTAAAATTGCGCCGGGGTTGCCTCACCCCCAGCCACAGCCTTTGCAATCCGGGGCAGTTTGTGCTATAGTACCACTGCCTACCAGATGTTGTGGACAAATTCAGGCCAGCCACGAAATCTAGTATTCAAAGCTGAGTCAAGGTGGATAGAGGTGCATTGCACCTGATCGGAGTGAAGCCATGAATTGCCCGTTCTGTGCCTCAAATGAGTCCCGGGTGATTGACACGCGCGACGCAGAAGGGGGCATCCGCCGCCGCCGGGAGTGTGTGAGTTGCGGGCGCCGGTTCACCACCTATGAACGGGTGGTCCCGCTCCGGTTGATGGTCATCAAGCAGGATGGGCGCCGCGAACCGTTCGACCGGGACAAGATCCTGCGCGGCATCCAGATCGCCTGCGCCAAGCGGCCGGTGGACACCTCCGCCGTCGAAGAACTGGTCAGCGGCATCGAGAGCGAGCTGTACCATCGCGGCAGCCGCGAGGTGACCAGCCGGGAGATCGGCGAGATGGTGATGCAGAACCTGCGCAGGCTGGATGAGGTGGCCTACATCCGCTTCGCTACCATCTACCGTCGCTTCGCCGATGTGGAGGACCTGGCCGATGAGATCGAAAATCTGCTGGAGCGCCGCCAGCGGGAGGCGATCCTCCAGGCGCAGTTGAGGCTGGATCTTTGAGGCCTGCCCTGAGTGTGATTGCAGGGCTGGAAATGGCAGATCGGATGGTCCAGACAGCTTATCTGTTGCTCCCCTCGCCGTTCGGGCCGCTGGCGCTTCTGTGGCGGGACACGCCGGCAGGCCCCAGGGTCCAACGCCTCCTGTTGCCCAGGGAGGGAAACCCCACCGAAGAGACGCTCCAGATTTTGCGCACCGAGGCCATCCCCGGTTCCTGCCCGCCGCTGGCCGGATTGGCAGAGCAGATCACCCGTTTTCTGGAGGGGGAGGAGATTGTCTTTCCGTTGGAATGGCTGGCCCTGGAAAACTGCCCTGCGTTTCAGCAGCGGGTGCTGCGCGCCGAGCACGCCATCCCGCGCGGTTGGGTGAGCAGCTATGGCCGGATTGCAGCCCATCTGGGGGTGCCGGGCGCGGCGCGGGCGGTGGGCAATGCGCTGGCGAGCAACCCCTTCCCCATCCTCATCCCCTGCCACCGGGTGGTGCGCAGCGACGGGACGCTGGGCGGCTACGGGGGCGGCGCGGCGATGAAGCGGGCGCTGCTCCAGATGGAGGGGGTGGAGGTCTCGGCCGAGGGGAAGGTGGTGACAGAACGGGTGTACGATTTTCCTGCCCCGGAAAAAGCGGCTCAGAGCGGGTCTGCGACCCACCTTTGACAGGATGTTCAACCTCAAGCCGGGTCGTACGGGCGGAGCGGCGCTCCGCCCCGACCGGCGAGTGGAGGGAATACTCTAACCAGGAAGAGTCCTATGTTCCAACCGATCCCAGAATCGCTCCCGCCCGGCCTGGAGCGGGAAATCATCCTCAGCGACAACGCGCTGACTGTGCTGCGCAAACGCTACCTGCTGCGCGGCCCCAACGGCGAACCGGTCGAGACGCCGGCGCAGATGTTCTGGCGGGTGGCCCGCGTCGTCGCCGCGCCCGATGCCGGGTATGGCGAGGATGCGCTCGCCACCGCCCGCGCCTTCTACGACCTGCTGACCTCCTTCCGCTTTATGCCCAACTCCCCCACCTTCACCGGCGCCGGGACCCCATTGGGGCAACTGGCCGCCTGT
>Ga0209018_1000769_pt1 | contig 28339 bp, 25 predicted proteins | sample YNPBryBLVA2012_FD_185814 | JGI IMG/M metagenome (GOLD analysis project Ga0209018, IMG submission 185814) | Anoxygenic and chlorotrophic microbial mat microbial communities from Yellowstone National Park, USA - YNP Bryant BLVA 2012 (SPAdes)... ...
AGCCCTGTGTGCTCGTCACGTCGATGAATGTCGCCATGGACGAGCTTCTCGCCCAAAAGGCGGTCCACGGACAAGAAAACTGCTAACGGCGATGGGGGCAGACGGCCTCGCCCGCAGCGTGATCGCAACGGACCGAGTCGCCCTTGGCGAAGGTGCAGTGCAGCGATCGGCACTGGATCTGCTCTGCGGACAGGGTGGGACAGACCTCCGCGCACGTCGCATCGCCGAAGGTTTTCTCCGCTCAGTTCTCGGCCATGCTGGCGCAATACGGTTTGCAGAGATTGCCCAGCGGCCAGTCGGCGCAGGCCGCGAAACACTTCTCGAGGAGCGTGCAGTTGGTCCACGCCAGGAACTTTGCGTTCTGGCCGGCGAGCCTCTGCGCACAGCTCTCTCCGCCGTCGGGCGGTGCCTCGATACAGTCGTTGTAGCTCGCCAGCGTCTGCGCACACGAAGGGTCCGATTGGCACGCAGAGAATTCCGTGCAGCACTTGCTCGCGGTGCAGTCCCAACAAGCCTCTCCCGTCTTCTCGCACGTTCCGCCGCCGGCATCGTCTCCGCCGGGGTCCACGCCTGCATCCAGCGAAGCATCCGGCATGGCTGCGCCTGCGTCCTCGTCGAGCCGCACATCGTCGATGCCCGGCACCACGTTGCACCCCGCCAGCAACGAAGCTGCGAGCAACCTACCTGCATGCCCTGCGTATGCCATCAGAACAACCCTCCCCGCACGAGCCCGCCGCCGTCCTGCGCCAGCACCGGCGTACCGTGAATCGTTGCACGGACGTCCTGGGAGGGCGATGCCGCCCACAGCACGACACTGCCTGTCAGGGCCGAGGCACCCAGTGCGAACGTGACGGTCGCGTAGGTGCCGGAACGCCTGGCGTCGTCGCGCAGTTGCTTGCCCGCTGGTGCGCAGAGGTTCTTGTCGGCCTGGTTGCAGGGGTCCAGCGAATCGTCGTAACGGGACCGCGCCTGGACCGCGAAATAGCCGGATGCGCCCAACCCGAGGAGCCCGACCCCACCCAGGACGTAGGCCCAGGTTCGCGCCGTTCCGGCAGACGCATCTGCGGGCGTTGGGCGTCCGGCCTCGGCCGGTGCTGCACGAGGAGTGCGCGGCGGAGCTTGCGGTTGCACTCCGTCACGAGCCGGAACGGGCGTGCGCGTCGGCTGCACGTCTGCAAGGGGGGGGATGCGGACGGTTTCCGCCTGACCATCGCGGGCTATCGTGAAGCCGATCTGGATTGCCTGCTTGCCAGGCGCTGACGCTTCGATGCCATGAGCCCCCGGGTCCACCGGGCACCGCCGTGCCCCCTTGGCCTTCACCGACTGCGACGCCGTCGCGCAACACCACCAGGCCGGCTGGGCGGTCGCCCTGCACTTCAATGGTGATCGTAGGCAATCTCGGCTGGCGTGCTGCGGCCCTCGCGGACGCTGCGACCGCTCGCTTCTTCTGGCCTTGCACTCTCGCCAGGTCTGCTACTTCCCTGAATCCCGCCCATGCGCTCGCCAGGCGGCCCACTTGCTCGTAACAATCCGAAAGGTTGAAAAGCGTGCCCAGGCCTGGATCGAGGCGCTGGCTCTCCGCCAGTTTCGGGCAAGCCTCCGCATGTCTCCGGCCCTTCATCAGCGCCATGCCGTCGTCGAAAAGCGTCTGCGCCGCTGCAAGGTCGGCCGCCGTGGGTTCCGCGTGCAGCTCGCCCGGGCTGAGCGTCAGACCGAGAAACAAGAGAACAGGGCCAGCGCAGGACTTGCTCGTAGGAACCATGGGAGTCTGGATCTCTGCTTTCGTGTGTTGAACAGGTCCGTCCCGTCATCGGTGTCGGCGGGTGGTGAAATCCTTGGGGAACGTACTCTGAGCGATGCGGCTGGCGTGCTGGTAGAAGGGCCTGGAGAAGATACGGCCGAAGCTGTCGCCGATCCCACGACGGGGTTTGCTGCGAAGGGTTCCGGGACTGCGGGTGCAGGGGAAATGGAGCTGGGGGCGGACCTGTCGTTCGAGAGGTGCGAGGCCGACGCCGACGGCGCGCCGGACCCAGGACGCATGGCAAACCAAGCGGTCGCCGAAGCCGCGAGGGCCACGGCAATTGCCACCAGCAGCAGCCAACGAGGTCGGCGGGTGGGGCGACCACCCGTGGTGCCCCACGCCGCTACCGTCTCCTGTGGCGTGCCGCATCTCGCCTGGCGCGCTGCTTCAAGCGATGGCGACGCCGCGGATGGCGTCAGGATGCGTGCTGGCGTCGTTGCAGGCCCTCTGCTGACCTGGGATCCCAGCTCGGTGGTCTGGAGGCTGAGCACGGAGGTGCTGGAGCCGACGGACGTATTGGTGGGACACGCCGTGATGGCGAGGATGCGCTTGGCCGATGTGAGGGCCTGGCTTCCGCCAAAAGGGGCAAGAGACTCGGCCAGCGCGGCCACCGACGGATAGCGTTCGTCCGGGTTCTTCCGCAGGCAACGCAGGACGATGACCTCCAGACCAGGAGGTACGGTGCGCGCGAAGTCGCTCAGCGCAGGCGGCTCCTCTTGAAGAATCTCGTATCGAAGCCGGTTGATGTTGTCGGCATCGAACGGCACATGCGCCGAAATCAGCTCATACAGCACCGCCCCCACCGCCCAGATGTTCGCGCGCTCATCCACGTCCCTTGCCGATGCGATCTGTTCAGGGGCCATGTACAGCGGCGACCCCAGCGGCATCGCTGTCGTCATGAAGGAAAGCGAAGCGTTGCCACGCCCCGTTGCGCCGAGTTTTGATATGCCGAAGTCCAGCACCTTGACCGCTGGCGCACCGTCGGCCCGGGTGGTGAGGAACAGATTGGCCGGCTTCAGATCCCGGTGAAAGATGCCCAATGCGTGCGCTTCGGCAAACGGTTCCGCTGCCTGGAGCACGACGTCGACCGCGTCCGGCGCTGGCAACGGGCCGAACTCCGCAAGCAACGTAGCCAGATCCCGCCCCTCCAGGTACTCCATCACCATGAACGGGGCGCCGTGAGCTGTCTGCCCCACGTCCAAGACCCGCGCCACATGTTCGCTCTTGATGCGGATCATTGCCCGCGCTTCCCTTGCGAATCGCTCGACTACCGAAGGAATGGGGCTGGCTTCCTCTTTCAGAAACTTGATGGCGACCCGCACATCGAGCCCCAGGTGCCTGGCCTCGACGAGCACCTCCATTCCGCCACTGCCCAGCACCCGCTCCACGCGGTACTTGCCTTCGATACACGTCGCCTGGATGGATCGGAGGGTTCATGGCTCCCCCCACGCCGCGGTCATCGCTCGATGAATCGTTGCTTTGTCAGGTAGCGGTGTTCATCTGGGCGCGGGCAACCCGGGTACGCGACGGGCTGCATCGTCTTCCATGCCTGGGCTGCCCGCCCCGTCGCGCGCGGCGGCCCCATCCCTTCCGGGCGCTCGTCTCCTCCCGCCCGTCGGTCGTATCCGCAAGGGTGCGCCAGCGGGACCGATCGGTTATGCTCGGTCCCGCTCGACAGGGGCATGCATCACGATCGGCCCAACCCGTCGAGCGTGAGGTCTGCTGATGCGTATCGCTCTGATCCTGCCTGCTGCCGAACAACCCGCGCAACGCTCCTACGCCTTGTGGATCGCAGCGGCCCACGACTTCGCAACGGCGCTGTCCGCCCGTGGTCTCCAGCCGACCCTGGTGACCGTTGCCGACGCCGGTCCGGATCGGCCGTCGTATCGATGTGGTATCGCCAGCATCGAGGATACCCTTCGCGTCGCGCAGCTTTTCCGACGAGCCAATGATTTCGACATCATCCACGACATGGTCGGCGCACCCGTCTTGCCGTACGCATCCTTCGTGTCGACGCCGGTCGTCACGACCATCTGGATGGAAATGTGGCAAGCCGCAGGCGTCGTCTATCACGACCTGAACCAACGCGTGTTCTACGTCGCGCCGGGCGAGCGGGACCGGACCACCGGCCTGCTCTACTCCGCCACGCTGCCGTGGGTGCTCGACCCCGCGCGCGTGTCGTTCATCGGTTCTCCTGATGGATCCTTCGCGTTCGCAGGCGATCTCGGGTCCGACGGTGGCGTCCGCGATGCCATCGACATCGCGACCCGCGTCGAGCGACCGCTGACGATCATCGGTCGTATCGACGACCCTTCGGTCCGGGATCATGTCCTGCCGCGCATCGACGGTCGTCGCCTGCGATGGATAGAGGATCCCACCTGCGACGATGCGCATCGAGCCGTTCGCTGCGCGGCAGCGCTCGTGCACATCGGGCCGTGCGACGGCATGCAGCAGCTCGTACTTCTCGATGCCACGATGGGAGGAACCCCCGTGGTCGTCGTCGGTGACGTGGACCATCCGGCGTGGATGCGTGACGGTACGAACAGCTTGCTGTGCCGTACGGTCGATGATGCCGTCGCGGCCACGGGTCGTCTTGCTTCCTGGGACCGGGCAGCCTGCCGCGACCGCGTTCTCGCTGACTGCTCTTTCGAAACCTTCGTCGACGGCATGGTCGACGTGTACGACCGGATTGTTCGTCAGCAGCACAGGGAAGACCACCGTCCCTGGGGCTACTACCAGGTCCTGGCCGACGAGCCGGACCACAAGGTCAAACGGCTCGTGGTCTTTCCGGGAAAGCGCCTGAGCCTGCAGCGTCACCGCCGGCGCGACGAGCACTGGTACCTGCTCGACGGCGAGGCCGCCATCGTACAGGACGAAGAGGAGATACGCCTGCTGCGTGGGCAGTCGATCGAAATCCCCAAGGGTTGCTGGCACAGGATCCGTAATCCCGGTTCGCAGAACCTGACGCTCATCGAGGTGCAGACCGGGGACTATTTCGGAGAAGACGACATCGAGCGGAAGGAAGACGACTTCGGGCGGGCCTGATCGGGGTCGGAGAGGCGCGGCGCCGCCGAGGGGAGCCATGCAGCGTTCGTCGCCCCGATGCGCTTGTGCGGCGGGCGATGGACGACCGCACTCGGTTCTTCCATCGTTAGCCATTGGGGCTTGTCGTGCGTGGGTGCGAACGGACGGCACGACACGATGCGGCGTCATCGAGGATGGGAGGGGCTGCTTGGCGGCTCACGCTGGCCTGCGGAGTCTGGTCCTCGGCTGTTGCAGGAACGAAGCGGGCCTTGATTCGCTTCGGCGTGCTGGCCCCCTTCATGCGATTCCCTGCCTGGCGCGTCGCTCCTGGTCCGATGAGGTTGGGAAGCTTTCGATGGCAGGGACGTACAACGTGGAGAGTAGGCATCCGGCCCCAGGGCGGGGTTGATGTTCTCGAGCGCCCTGTTGGTTGACGGACATCATCGGAAGAACAGGAGAGCATCATGAAGAAACCGTTTCATCTTGGATTCGTCGTGTCTCTGGCAGCCCTGACGCTGGGGTTGTCGGGGGTGGCTTGCGGCGGTGGTGACGACGGATCGACGTCGTCGGGAGGAGGGGCTGCCGGCGCCGCGGGGAGCGGTGGTTCGGGCGGCATGGGAGGGACAGGCGGTACGGGTGCAGCGGGAGGCACGGGTGGCACGGGCGCAACGGGCGGCACGGGTGGCACGGGCGCAACGGGCGGCACGGGTGGCACGGGTGCGACCGGCGGAGTGGGCGGTACGGGTGGATCTGTGAGCCCTGACGATGACAGTGACGGGTACACCGTTGCTGATGGGGATTGCGACGACACGAACCCGGATGTCCACCCTGACGCGACCGAGACCTGCAACGCAGTCGATGATAACTGCGACAACCAGGTGGACGAGGGCGTTGCAACGGAGTTCTACGTGGACGAGGACGGAGATGCTTACGGCGTCGACAATCCGGCAACCAACCAGATGGGATGCTCCGCGCCGTCGGGCTACTCGGCGACGGCGGGCGACTGTGACGACACCAATGGCCTTGCATTCCCAGGCAATCCTGAGGTGTGCGACGGGATCGACAACGATTGCGCGAATGGTGCCGATGACGGCGTGACGCTGACGACGTACTACGAGGACACGGACGGGGACGGCTATGGCAACGACGCGACGACGCAGCAGGGGTGCGTGGCGCCGGGTTCGACGTGGGTGACACAGGGCGGGGATTGCGATGACGCCGATGCGCTTCGCTTTCCGGGCAACCCTGAGGTATGCGACAACAAGGACAACGACTGCAACCCCGCCACGCCGGAGCCGGGCCTGACTACCTACTACCAGGACAGCGACGGTGATGGCTACGGCAATCCGAACGCGACGAAGAGCGCGTGCGGCGGGGCGCCAGCTGGCTATGTCGCGCAGAGCGGCGACTGCGACGACACGAAGGCAGCCATCAACCCTGGAGCCATCGAGCTGTGCGACGGTATCGACAACAACTGCGTCAACGGGATCGATGAAGGACCGGTCGAAACCTGGGTCGACAGCGACGGGGACGGCTACGGCGCAAAGGGGTCGCAAGTCCACTACATGTGCGAGGTCAAGACGGGGTACGCCGACAACGACGACGACTGCAAGGATAACAACGCAGCCATCAACCCCGCAGCAGCGGAGATCCCGGGCAACGGGGTGGACGAGAATTGCGACGGCAACGACACGAACGCAGGGACGCTTTGCGGCAGCGACTCGCTGTCGATCACCAGCATTCCAGGTATGATGTTGGGCGGTCTGACCACTGGCGACCAGTCCACCGGTGGTCCCGCGGGCAACGGGTACTACTGGGACGACGTCGAAGTTTCCACCACGGCAGGCCAGAAGGTCACGTTTCTGTACAACTCGGACACGCCGACGACCCTGGTCCCCCGGTTGTATCTGTACGGTCCCAACTCCTGCACCAATCTCGTCGGTTCGGCGGTCGGAACGAGCTGGCTCAGCCCGAAGGGCAGCCACCTCGCGAAACGAACGGTTTCGAATACTGCCGCCGGGTACTACTACGCGGTGCTGACGTCGAACGCGGCGGCTCAGAAAGGTCCGTGGCGGCTCGACGTCGTCCCGGGCGACATGGGGGGAAGCTGCGGCAGTGACTTTGGTGTTCTGTGGCCGCTTGGATGGCGCGTCAACGGCGACCTGAGTCCCACCGACAACCAACCATCGGGGACGCCTGTGCCCACCGGCCACTACGCCGACGACTACGAGTTCTACCTTGCGGCCAACCAGACCTACACCCTTCTCGTCGGCGGATCCCCGTACACCGACCGGGTCTATCTGGCACGCGCTGGAGCATGCGGTACGTCGCTCGGGAACGCGAGCAGCGGCATCCTCAACGGTGGCGCTTTGTTCGAGTACAAGCCCACTCAGGCTGGCATGTATGTGGCGTACGTGACTTCCACGGTTGCGAATCAGCAGGGCTCCTACACGTTCAACGTGATCCCCGAGGCGATCGGGAAGCGCTGCTTCGATGGTACGGGGAGCATCGGCGGCGAAGGCGACTCGTCCGTCTTCTATCCACCGAGTGGCGCATTTTCTGGTAGTCTCACGCTCACCGACCGCAGCGGCGACTTCGGATCTCGTCTGTTCGACGACTACGAAACCTGGCTCGAAGCCGGCGACAAGCTGACCGTGAGCGTGAAGCGCAATACCGGCTCGTTCACGCCAAGCGTGCGCATCGCCCGCGTTTCCAACTGCACCAGCATCATCGCCCAATCCTCCCAGACCACGGGAGATACGGGTTCGGTCACGTACACCGCAAGCACCGCAGGCGTGTACGTAATCATCGTCACCAGCTATCTGACCAACGCCACGGGTGACTACACGCTCACGATGACCCTTCAGTGACAGCCGTCGGGCCGCAGCGCGTGCGGACAGATCGGTTCCCGAGGTCCCCGTGCGGCGGCTTGGACTTGTGCAGCGTCCACTGCCCCAATCGGGAAGCGCTTCCACGCGAACGGCTCTGCCTCGCACTCCGGTGGCAGTCGGCACGCTGACGGCGAGCGCGTCACGTTCTCCACCACGGTTCAGGTCTGCGCTGCGTCCACGTCGTGTTCGTGGTAGAGCACCCGGCATGCATCGCGCCGCCGCAGCATTTGCGTTGCCAGGTGTGCTTCTCGTTGCCTTGCAGGCTTGCTCGTCCACCGACGGAAGCAGCCCGCTGGTCGTCCCGGGCGATGCGGCTCCGGAAGCATTTAGCGATGACAGCACCGTATCCGAAGCCGGCGGGGCCGGCGGATCGAACACCGGCCCCGACGGGTCGACCACGGATGCCGACGCGGAAGACGCGGCATCCGATGCGGCGCCGCCCGACGGAAACGGGGGAGACGACGCAGTCGTGCCACCGTGGGACGGGGGCCCCGATCCCTGTGGCGAGGTCGACGCATTCGTGCCGGTGTTCCCCGATGTGGTGGCGACGTGGTCGGCGCAGGACGACCTTGGCGGATGGCCGGATTCGCCGCTGGTCGTGACCGGAAGCTCCTCGATACGAAGGTGGGAGACCCTCGCGCGATCGTACACCGACTACGCTCCGCTGCAGCGGGGAATGGGGGGCGCACAGCTCGGCGAGATTGCCTACTTTGCAGAGGAGCTCGTTGCGCGCCACGACCCGCGCGCGGTAGTCGTCTACGCCGGCACCAACGACATCCACGCCGGCGTTTCCCCCAACGTCGTGGTCGACCGCCTTCGCTGTTTGCGCTATCGGATCGGGGCGAAACTCGGATGGACCAGACCTGTGCTGTTCGTCGCGATCACTCCAAACCCGTCGCGATGGGCCGAATGGCCTGCTTCTGCAGAGGTCAATGCGGCTGTTGCAGCCCTTGCCGAGGTCGACCCCGGGCTTGTCTATGTTGATGTCGCCACTGCCTTCCTGGCAACAGGTTCCCCGCCGGACGATTCTCTGTTCGTCGCCGACGGACTGCACTTGAGCCCAAGTGGTTATGCACTCTGGAACAGCGTGATCCGTCCTGCGGTGGAGGCCGCTGCTGCCCCGACTCCGCAGCCGGTAGCGCCCGTGCCTGCGCTGACGCCGGGCACGCGCATCCTGGTCGACCTCGGACCCAGCAATCCTGAAGACGGTGAGCAAACACCATCGCCCGACTATCGGGGCCAGCACTGGAACAACTGGCACGCGCTGGAGGGGGGCGTGGACGTCCTGCCGGGCGAGCAGATCATCGACCTCGTCGCGTCCGACGGTGCAGCCACCGGGGTCGACCTGGTCGTCGCCGGGGGGTTCCAGGCGAACGGGCGGAGCAACGGTGGGCTGCTCTGGCCGGATCCTGCGCTGCTGGGAGACCTCGCCGTGGGCAGCGCTACGGGCGACTTCTTCTACGCGGCGGGCGATGATGTCCCCGGGGCGCTATTCTTCCGGGGCCTGGACCCGAATCACACCTATACGTTGCGGTTGTTTGCGGCCCGCGACGATGTTGAGACGCGTCGTACGCGTTATACCGTGCAAGGGACCGATACTGCGTTTGCCACGTTGCAGACGTCGGGGTCTGGAGCCGGCAAGGAGGGCAAGACCACGAACGACGACGACATCGTTACGTTCGCGGGGGTGAGGCCCGACCCGTGGGGACATCTTTTTCTCGATGTCTCCATCGAGCAAGGCTCGTACGCGTATCTGTCGCTTCTCGAACTCAGTGTAGATTGATCTCTCCGTTCGTCGCATCGCCACGCTGGGGGCCCGCGTGGTCCACCACGATGCTCTGGATCGAGAGCATCCCTTGTAGCAGCGCGTCGTTGATGCGCAGGTCGCGCTGGCCGTAGCCGCGGCAGACCCCCTTGAGCGGATACTCGAAGGTCGTCAGACGGGCCAGCTTCTCGTCGTCGCTGCGTGCGCCCGTGCCGCTGTACAGCGAAGGAACCCACACCCGCACGTCGGGCCCGCCGACCAGAGACACCCGAGCGGGACGCCAGATCACGTCTTGGAAGCCGCGCGGTGCATCGAATCGGACCGCGGCGATCTGGGCGAACGGGATCCAGCACCATCTGCCTGGCACCAGCGCCTCCAGAAAAGGTCCGACCACGTCGTCCGCGTCGCGCACCGTCCGGAAGGCGACGCCGTCGATCCATCCGGTAATGGGGGGGACGGACTTCCACGCGTCGGCGAGCATCGTTGCGGCGGCGGCCGATGGCCGCTGGCACACGGCGGTTGCGGCCTCGTAGAAACCTCGCACCCACCGTGGCGGCTTCGCGAGAAACGCCATGCTACCCTGCCCGGTTGTCAGGAATCGATGCCTGTCGCGTTCGGCGTCGACCAGTCCGCGCCAGAAGTCGAGCGTCCCGGTACCTTCCGGGGACGCTGTGCGCAGCGCCTCGATCTGCTCGCATGCCGCGTCGAAATCGTCGTGGATCATCAGCAGCTCGAAGAGCACGAAGCGCGCTCCCTGGTCACCGGGGTGCAGGTCCACCTCGGACCGGGCCATCCCCATCGCTCCGGACATGTCACCTTTCTGAAGCAGCTCAGCGATCGTTGGCAAAGCAAGACGCTCCTGTCGCGCCGTCGTGCGGCATGCGCGGGCACCATAGCTGAACTCGTCGCGCTTTCAACCGTCACGGCAGATCCGCGAGCAGTCGAACGCCCTGCGGGCCCCGCGCAGTTCCATCTCGACAGCGTGGCGCGCGTTTGCAACCTTGCGCCCATGCATCGCTGCCGGTTCTTCCTCGTGTTCGCCGCAGCCGCCGTTGCGATGGCGGCCAGCGGTTCCGCGTGCAAGTCACGTCCCATCCGCGAGCCGACCTTGAACGTGTCGAGTATCGAGCCACGATTCGACGAGTCGAAAGGGTTCGTCGCTCGCGTGCACGGCACCGCGCACAACCCCAACGCGATGGCGCTGCCTGTTCGCCGGGTTCGGGCGGATGTCACCGTGGGGGGCCAGCGAGCGGCGGATGTGCAGGCAGCCTCGGTGGCGACGCTGGCACCGAACGCCGACACGCCGGTCGACTTCGACGTGACCGTGCCCTGGTCACAGATGGCGTTGCTCGCGTCCCGCACGGGAAACATCGACCCCATTGCGTACGAGGTCGACGGCCGGGCGTGGGTGGGCACGGAGGCGACGCAGGTCGCGATTCCGTTTCGCCGGTCAGGTACGGTGCGCAAAGCGGACATCCTCGTCGCAGCGCTGAAGTTCTCGCCAGTCGACATCGGGCGGTTGCGGCGGGAGATGGACAAGCGCGGGCCCTGATCCGTGCGCGTGGTTCATCGGGTCGCGTTGGCCGGCCCGTGGATCCCGCCACAAACTTGCGCTGACGCTTCCCATACGGCAGGTTCCCCTCCGATGCGACTGTTTCACGCCTTGCTCGCTGTGCTCGGGCTCTGCTCGCTGATCGCTGCTTCGGGTTGCGATCGCCACGCCTCCGCGCAATCCGACGGACCATCTCGGCCGGCGTCGTCTGCCTCGGCGCGTCGCGCCCCATCGGCACCGGTTGCGGTCGCGTCGTCCACCGCTCCCGCCTCGTCTACCGCGCCCGTTCAACGAGCGCCGCGCCAGCCCATGAACGTCATCCTGCTCGTGGTCGATGCCTGGCGTGACGACATGCCGTGGAATGGCTATCCCCGGGAGGTCGCACCGAACCTGCACAAGCTGTGGAAAAAGTCGGTCCGCTACGAGCGGGGCTACGCGGCGTCGTCGTTCACATCCAAGTCCGTGCCCGTGTTGTTGTCCGGCCAGTATGCTTCGTCGCTCGCCCGGACGACCCCCTTCTTCTCGCGCTACTCGCTGGACAACGAGATGATGCCCGAGGTGCTGCACCGCGCGGGGATCCGGACGTTGGGCATCCAGGCGCACATGTACCTGAAGGAGGCCAGCGGGCTTCACCAGGGCTTCGACGTCTGGAAGATGGTTCCCAACATCGACTGGGACTACAATAAGGATCCGTATGTGACGGGGCCGGACCACACCCGGGGGGCGATCGAGATCCTGTCGAAGCCCGAGAACACGGGCAAGCAGTTCTTCGCCTACTTCCACTACATGGACCCGCACGACATTTACAACACGCACGAGGAGGCGCCGCAGTGGGGCAAGAAGGGGAGGGACAAGTACGATCAGGAGATCTGGTTTACTGACATGTGGATCCAGAAGCTGCTCGACTATGTGGAGGCGCAGCCGTGGGCGAAGAACACCGCCATCATCGTGACGGGTGACCACGGAGAGGCGTTCGGCGAGCACGACTTCTACAAGCATGCATTCGAGCTGTACGAAGTGCTCGTGCGCGTGCCCTTGTTCGTCTATGTCCCGGGGATCGAGCCGCGCACGATACCTCGTTGGAGAAGCGCGATCGACCTGGTGCCGACGGTCTACGATCTGATGGGCCAGCCGATTCCCTCTGGACTTCCGGGCACCAGCCTGGTCCCCGAACTGTTCGGCGAGGTCCAACCCAAGCGGCCCATTCTCTGCGACTTGCCCGCCGACTCGCTCAACGTCAGGCATCGCGCGCTCATCGATGAAGAAGGCTACAAGCTCGTGGAGATCGGGCACGCCGCCAAGTTTGAGATGTACAACGTCGTCGACGACCCAGGGGAGACGCGCGATCTGTTCAAGAAGGACCGGGCGCGGGCGGAGGCGATGCTGGAGCGCTACAAAAAGCTCTCCGATGCCATCCCCTTCGTCGCCGCCAAGGGGGGCAAGCCAGTCAAGAAGGACTGAGCGCCGTCGTGCCGACGCACGGCAGGGAGGCGTTGGCAACGCCGGACCCGCCGCAGGGGGACGGCGTGCGTGTGTGTTGTCCTGCTGGTGTTCGTCTGTTACGCTTGAGCCGTGCGTCGCATCCTCGCTTTTCCATGCTCGCGGTGCAGCCTTGCCGCCGCGATCGTCGCTGCCTCCAGTGCCGGGTGTGGAGACGACTCGCCGACTGGAACGGAGTCTGTCGCCCGGTCGACGGCTTCGGTCACTGCTCCGCTCGCACAGGCCTATTGTACGATTCAGGTTGACGGCAAGGGGGCGGTCGACGCCGAGACGGACTACTTGCCGCATGTCATTCAATGCGAGAACGGCGGGGCGGACCTGCAGGCGCTCAAGGCTCAGGCCATCGCTGCCCGATCGGTAGCCTACTACAACATGGCCACCTCAGGCTCGATCTGCGACGGCCAAGGCTGCCAGGTGTACTCTTGCGGTGCAACGCCGGACGCCAAGCAGAGGCAAGCGGTCGCGGAGACGGCGGGGCAGTATCTGTCCTACGCCAACATGCTCACCTACGGCTTCTACGTGGCGGGCGACCCGCACACGAGCCCTCCCGCGTGCGTTGGAAACGATGCGAATGCGTCGACCGAGCACTGGGTGACCTACAACGAGGGCAAGACGGGTGGCGACGTGGAGCAGACCGCGCTGGGCTACGTCGGGCCCCCTGGATTCGGGCAGAACCGTGGCTGCATGAGCCAGTGGGGGGCGCGCTGTCTCGAGTCCGGCAGGGGCTACGACTACAAGCAGATCCTCCAATTCTATTACGGCGCGGACATCGGCATCCTCACCGCCCCCGGTCCTTGCGTGCAACCGCAGCTTCCCGCGCTCGACGCATCCTTCGTGAGCCAGGGATCGGACGCGGCCCCGGACCCGTCCGGCACGGCCCACTACCAGGTATGCACTGGCCAGCCATTTCACTTCTGGTTCGAGTTGGAGAACACCGGCACGGCTGCGTGGCAGGACCTGGGCGCCAACGGGTCGGCGGACGGCCAGAACGTCAGGTTGGGTGTGCCGGACGACCAGCCCGACCCGCTGGTCGGCGTGACGCGGATCAGCATCAATGAGAACGCAAACAACCTGGCCCGGTCGGCGTCGGGCAACCCGTCCGGAGTCGATTGCAACGACGCGCCTGGTTGTCGTCGCACGGTGTTTACCAAGGGCGCCGGCATTGCCGTCACCGCGCCTGCCACGCCAGGGCTGGTCACGACGCACTGGCGCCTGGTCGACGAAGGGCGTGGCTGGTTCGGACCCGAGATGCAGATGACGTTCGATGTTGTCGAGTGTGAGTCCGGGGCATCGGGTGGTGCCGGGGGATCGGCCGGCTCATCGGGCGGCGGCGGCGCGGGTGGTGACGGCGGAACGGGTGGAGACGGTGGGGTCTGGCCCGATGTGGATGCGGGGCCTGACGATGGGAGCGTTGGTGGGCAGTCTCCCGGGACTGTCTATGGGAACGAAGAACTCAGTAGCTGCGCGTGCCGGGTGGAGGCTGGTGGCTCTGTCACGGCGGGGTACCCGGCTGGGATCGGCTTGCTGGTCGCTGTCGGTGCAGGCGTGTGGCGAAGACGCAGGCGGCGTCGGGAAGGCTGACGGTTTTCATTGGGTGGGTGGCAGATGGGGTGTCTTGCCTCAACATGCTCGCCGGGCCGACTTGCGGCGATAGCGCGGTAGCGCGCGGGACGGCGCATTCGGAGGCAGGGGACCGTCCGGGGCTGGCAGGGCCACGGGTTCCGGGGGAGGCGGTGGCCGTGGCGTGGCCGCCGAAGCGGGTGGAACCGGCAGCCGTGCGCAGTGTGCGTCGTTCGCCACTGCACCGGCTTTTCCCCGGTCCAGGTCCACATCGTCGAGCGGACGCACGGCGACCAGTGTCTTGGGGGGCCGGCCCGAGACTGCGAACCCACCAATCTGTTCACCCTGTCCGACCCGGCGGGCAGTCCGTCGCAGGTGCACGATGCATCCCTCGACATGCGTGAGCGTACCTGCGATGATCTCCAGCAATCTGCGTGCATCCGTCCTCATGCGTGCGCGGTTGCCTTGCCGGTTCGCGTCGTCCCTCGTGGACCCTACGACGCCACCTGAGAAGGTTGGGGGCTCCGCTGCGAGTCGACGCCCGAGAACTGTTTCGCGTATCCGGATTGCTGCCTCGATCGGGCGACGGGTGCGATCCCTCCTGAGGCGTCGGCGTTGTTCGAGGTCCGCGTGCACGCTTCGATTCCCTTGGACGTGCAGATGGCCCATGGTGGGGTGGGCTGGACGCCTCCGGCACGGGCGCCGTGGAGCAACAGCGCCTGTCGTTCCCTCTGGTGGCTGCGGAGCCCGGAGGGGTCTGGAGCGCGGGTGACACGACGGTCGACGTCGTGTTCACGAACAACGAGCCGCCAAGCCACCGGAGCACGCAGCGTTGACCGGGCAATGCAAGACACGGGCAAACGGCAGGCCAAGACCGCCAATGCCTGCCTTGACAGGACAATCGGCGGACCGGGGTTCCGCGTTCGCATTCGCGTAGCTGGCCGTGTGTTGCTCGTTGTCGGGCGAGTTGGCGGTTCGCTGTTTGCGTGCCGGTAGCCACCCTATGCGTCAGGGCTCGAGTGCTTCGACGCGGATGCCAGGGAGGTGTCTTGACCTCGTAGCACCTTGGAGGAACGGGTGTGCTCGGAGATGTGCAGGGAGACGAACACGAGGCCGGCGACGAGCAGCAAGTATCCCACGATGAGCTTCCAACTCATGCTTTCGCCGAACGCGAAGATGGCTACACCGGAGATGATCAGCAGGCCACCGCCGACCATGATGGGATAGCCGACGGAAACGTCGACGCCTTCGAGTGCGAAGCGGTAGAAGATGACATTGGCCGCGAACAGGCCGAGACCCAGGCCCATCCACAGCCCGGACGTCGAGAAGAGCTTGTCCGCGAGCGACGCCCCGGTGCCGGCGAGGTTGGCCGAGTGTTTCATACACAAGTTCGCGGCTGCGTTGAGGGTCAGGGCGACGACGAGAAGAATGTAGGGCAGGCGCATGGTGGTACGTGTTCGAACAGCCGGCCAGGGTTGGAAGGTTCCTGTATAGCGGAGGCGGGGACTGCCGCGCAAGCCGCCGCGCTTGCCTGTTTCCAACGCGCGGCAGGCCTGGTATCATGACAGGCACCGTGAGGACACCGCCAACGCGACCGGGGCTGTCGGCCGCCCGGCGCCCGCCGGTTGAGACGGGCGACCGAAGCGTGGTTTCTTGCCTTGTCGTGCGGGGCAGAACGATCCAGCCCGCTCCGGGCGATACGCTGATCGGTCGCAGCTCGCGCTGTCCGATCGTCATCGACGACATGCTGGCCTCTCGGGTTCATGCGATGCTGACGGTGTCTGACAACGTGGTGTTGCTTGCCGACCTCGAGAGCATGAACGGTGTGTACCTGAACGAAACGCGCGTGACGCGGCCGGTGCCGTTGCGCGACGGGGACAGGATCTTCATCGGTTCGACGGAGCTGTCGTTCTTCATGATGGACCTGCGTGCGGCGGTGCGTGAGGCATCGGGGTCATCCGAGGACGAAACGCGCAAGCGTTGCTCCGATCTGCCACCGGTGTCGGAGTTGCCCACGGACAAGGCCGAGGTACTGGAGCGCCTCGGCAAGCTTGCGGACCGCGCCTTTGCAGAGGGCAGGGTCGACACGGCGAAGCGTCTGTTGGCCGACCACATGGGCGCGATTCTGGAAGGGGCTCGTGGAGGCCGACAGGTGCCCGACGACGTGTTGCGAGCCGCGGCGGAGTACGGTTTCAAGCTGGCCGCAGCCACATCGGAGGGGGCCTGGATCGACCTGGTCGTGGAACTCCACATGATTGCGCGGCGCCCTCTGCCGGCCACGGTGCTGGATGGTATCGCACCGTTGCTGGCGTCGGTCACCACTTGGGATCCGGAACTGTTCGTGATGTATCAGGCAGTCCTGGCCGGAGTTGCGCCCGCCATGAGCGCGGCGAACCAGGCCCTGTGCTCCAGAATCTGCGCGCTGCGTCCGCATCGCTGACCGCTGCAAGACATGGCCGCTGCGTTCATCGGTCGTGTGACGTCGTGGAGTTGTTTGCGCGGTTGTGCTACGGCTGGCTCGGGGCTGCTCGGGCTGGTCCCATCGCCAACGCAAGCGACCGGCCGGACCGGTTGGCGGTCGTCCGGCTTCAACTGCCCTTGCCACCATCCCGAGCCTTGTGTATGCTCCCCGCCGTTGTCGGGAATGTCCCGGGCGCCCAACAGGTTGATATCGCCGATGTCCGGGTCCGCGTCGTCTGAGGATTCGAGCTTTCTTCGCGAGTTCGTCGTGGTGGAGCTGGCCGGGTCGGCGTGGCGCGGTGCTCTGCTCGCCATCGTGGCCGCTCTGCTAGGGCTGGCCTACAACGTGGTGCGCGCGGACCGGGTCGCTTTGCGCAACTACGAGCCTGCGACTGCTTGCACCGCAGGCGATGAGGCCCAGGCGGTCACCACCCTGACCGCTGCGGAGCTCGCCGCGCTCTGTTCGTCTCGCGAAGTGGTCGTCGCCGACGTGCGACCGGCGGACCGCTTCGAGCTCGGGCACGTCGCCGGCTCGATCCACCTGCCATGCACGGCGTCCAACGACGCTGCGCGGGTCGCCGATACGCTCCTGGAAGGCAAGCGGATCCTCGTTGTGTATGGCGAAACGACCGACGACGCCCGTCCCGTGGCGGAGAGCTTGCTGCGCCGCCACCCCGACAAGTCGCTCCAGGTACGCGTGCTCGAAGGCGGCTTCTCGGCCTGGTTCAACGGTGGCTTCGCGTGCTCGTCGGGCCCGTGCGATGAATGCACCTCCACGAGGCAGCCGTGAAGCAGCTCCCACAGATCGAACGCGGCATCGCGGTCGGCTTGCGCCTGCTGACCGCGTACGTCTTTCTTGCCGCAGGGATCCCCAAGTTCCTCGACCCCGCCACCTTCGTCGACCAGGTTGCCAACTACGACTGGATGGCCTCGCTGTCGCCTGTCGTCGCCGTCACCCTGCCTCCCATCGAGATCGCCGTCGGTGTGGTCCTGCTCCTCGCGCCGCGAACTTGGCGTCAGGCTGCCACGCTCGTCGGCTTCGTGCTGATGTGCATTTTCACCTGTGCCGTGTACCAGGCCTACAGCCGCGGCATCGACACCGAATGCGGCTGCTTCGGCCGAGGAAGCGAGCGTATTGGCCTGCGCAAGATCGTCGAGAACGTCGCTCTCACGCTGTCCACGGTCGCGCTCCTGGCCGTCGAGTTCCGGCGCCGGCGACTCGATCGGACTCTGCCGACCGCGCCTCTCGCCGGATAGCGCCGTCCTCCGCTGGCCTGGCTGCGAGGCGCCAGCGGTGTGCTGACGGCCAAGAACCGCCCGGGCGACAATCCGGACCCCGTCCGGCCGGTTGTTCGAAGCCAGGTACCCCCGCCGTGGCATGGCCGGCGTTCGGTCTTGCCACGTTTCGCGTGCGGATTGGTCCGCCGCGTGCCCTTCGGGGGTGCTTCCTCTTTTTCGACCGGCTGCGTAACCTGCCCGTTGCCTTCGGCATCGAAGCGTTCCGAACCGATGCAGCTACCCCCCCCGGGTCCTCGGCGGCCCGGGGCAACCCGTGAGGAGAGTCATGACCACGCTCATTCAACAGCAAGCCCCCAACTTCAAGGCGACGGCCATCATGCCCGACAACTCCATCAACGAGCGCTTCTCGCTCGAGGACTATCGCGGCAAATACGTCGTTTTGTTCTTCTACCCCCTCGACTTCACCTTCGTCTGCCCGTCGGAGATCCTCGCCTTCGACCACCGGGTGGAGGAGTTCCGGAAGCGCAACTGCGAGGTCATCGGCGTATCGATCGACTCGCACTATACTCATCTGGCCTGGAAGAACACCGCGGTCGAGAACGGCGGCATCGGCAAGGTCCGCTTCCCGTTGGTGGCCGACCTGACCAAGCAGATCGCTCGCGACTACGGCGTCCTGGTCGGTGATTCCGTGGCGCTGCGCGGAACGTTCCTGATCGACAAGGGTGGCATCGTGCGCCATGCTGTGATCAACGACCTTCCGCTCGGTCGCAACATCGATGAGGAGTTGCGAACGCTCGACGCGTTGCAGTACCTCGAAGAGCATGGCGAGGTGTGCCCGGCGAACTGGAAGAAGGGCGACCCGGCGATGAAGCCAACGCCCGACGGCGTGGCGAAATACCTCAAGGAGCACGGCAAGGAGCTCTGATCCGGCGCCGCTGGCGATCGCGTCGGGACAACCTCTACGACGGTCGCCAGCCCGCCCGGCGAAGGATCTGCCGAGCACATCGTCCTGTCTCCCGCCGCCTTCGAACCAACCTGCACCGCATTCCGCGCGCGCCCACGCCCGTTTCTGGGCTGATCCATCACGAAACACCAGTCTGGACTGTCCCACGGCGGTCTGCCACACTGCGCCCATGAACTCCCTTTTGCATGGGCGCGCGGCTCTTGGCGTGCTGCTGATCCACACTGCTTGTTCTTCCACCGACTCTTCGCCTGCCTATGTTTCGTACGGGGCTGACGCCGGGCCGGATGGCGAGGCCGGGCTCGCCGACCAAGACGTTGCCCCGGACGCGCCTCCGGACACCGCTCTGTTCGACGTGCAGCCGGGCGACGCCCAGCCGGTCGACGACACCGTGCTGTACGCCCACGACAAGTCCACGCTGTACGCCGTCGACCCGAAGGATCCGGCGTTGAAGCTCACCACCGTGGGCACCTTCGACTGCATCGGTCCCAATGGAGAACCATCGATGACCGACATGGCGGTGGATGCGGAGGGGAAGCTCTACGGGGTCAGCGCCCATGCCGTATTTCTGGACATGCAGATCGACGCGATAGGCAAAGTCGTCGGGTGTACGACGGGCAAGGTTCCCATCGACGCCGGGACGGCGGGCGACGCTCGTTTCTATGGGCTGACATTCGCGCCGCCGACCGCCGCCCTGGGCAACAAGGAGACGCTCATCGGCGCGAATGCAATCGGAGAGCTGTACGCCATCGACACGACCGATGGTTCGCTGACGTTGGTGGGGCGATTCGGGGCGGTGCCGGCGAACGACGGCAACGGGCATGTGTACGACGCGACGCACGTGGGAAAGCCGTGGGGGCTGTCGGGGGACATGGTTTTCTTTGGCAACGAAGGCAGCCCGGTGGGGTTCGCGACGCTGCGTGACTGCGAGGATCCGTCTCAGGGGCCGGCCACGTGCTCGCCGGTGGACACGCTGGTGGAGATTGACGTGACGAAGCTGGCGCCCGCGGGGGTAGGTGGAGCGGCCGTGGTTACGAAGTCGATCCGCGGTAAAGTGCTGCCGGCCGGGTGCAGCGAAGAGTCCTGTGGATTCGGCGCCATGTACGGGATTGCCGCGTACGAGGACCGGGTCTACGGCTTTTCATACGGCGGTAGCATCGTGTCGATCGACAACAGCACAGGGCAGGCGAAGCTCATCGGATCGCCGCTCACGCAGCCCGGGTTCGCCGGTGCAGGCGTCACGACATCCGCGCGCGTGATAGCGCCCCAACCCAAGTAGCGCACTGGCATTGCGCCCGTGGCCGTCGTGCCCAGGAGGCGGAAGTCTGCGTGCCTCTGCGCGGGGTTGCCAACTCGTCGGAATGCCGGTAGCGTGCCTGCATGACGAAGCTCACCGTTGCCAGCTCGATGATCACGGTGGCTGCGCTGCTTGTCGGCGTCGGCTGCGCCTGCAAATCCAAGGCGGGAGACTCGTGCACCAAGGGCCAGGCGGCCTGCAAGGACGACAAGACCGCCCTGGCGTGCCAGGACGGCAAATTCATCGAAACGCCTTGCAAGGGGGCGAAGGGCTGCAAGGTCGAAGGCGCCACCGTGGAGTGCGACTTCTCGGGGAACGCCGCCGGTGACCCATGCAGCACGGATGACGAGAGCAGCACGATGTGTGGAGCCGATGGCAAGTCGCAGGTCGAATGCAAGGGCGGAAAGTACCAGGTGCACCCGTGCCGCGGGCCCGACGGCTGCAAGCAGACGGGGGGGACGGCGAACTGCGACGTGTCGATTGCGCAGGTGGGCGACGCTTGTGAAGGGGTCACGGGCGGGTATGCGTGCAGCGTGGACAAGAAGGCCCTGCTCAAGTGCAAGAACGGGAAGTTCGAGGTGGAGGAGCAGTGTCCGGCCGGCAAGCCCTGCACGATCGAAGGTTCCTCGGCTGGCTGCTCGGAGTAGGCCCATGACCTCCCAGCCCAGGTCCAGCCGTGCCCGCAAGGCGCGAGACGTGGTCGCCCGCCTCGGTCGCGTCATCAAGCAGCGACTCGGCGAATTCATCGACGAAGCCGATCAGCAGCTTCGCGACGGGCTGGACCAGGCACGCAGGGATCTCGACGACGAAATGGGCGAACGGAAGAGAATCGCCCCGCAACTTGAGGATCCCAACCCGGAGAACCCGCGGGACGACACGAAGCGATCCTGAGCTTTGCGCACGCAGGGGCCACGAGACGCTACACCGATGGCGACCGTCGGCTTGCTCAGCACCCCGACGGTGTGAAGGGTGGCGAGTACAAGGGCGTGGAGCTCGCACCGCTGGCCGTGTCCTGCATCGTACCGTTGATGACGAGCTGGCCCGCACCGCACACCGACGCATAGTCCGCCTGGTCGATTTCGGCAGGCGCAGCCACGCCGTTGCGCAGGTCGCCAATCTGATAGGCGACGACTGTCTTGCCACCCGGTTCGAGGTGGACGGGGGTAGACGTCGACGCGATCACGCTAAGCTTCTCTCTGGCGAGCACGGGCGTCCGGTCACTCGCTCGCACCAGAGCGAACTCGCTGAACGTCACGTCCGTGGCGCTCGACGCCCGGGCGCCGAGTTCGAGCGAAACGTCGAAGTGCCCTTCGATCGTGGTGACCAAAGAGCCCTCGGCCACTGTCACGGCTACATTTCCGATGGACCCGCTGACCGAGACGGCCTCCTTCGACGCGCACGACGATAGCAGGAATAGCGATGCAACGCCTGCTGTTCGGACCGAGGCTCGATGACGTTTCATGTCACCTCTCCGAGACGATGCCCCTCTGCTTTGCGGTTTCGCATCCAAGCTCGACATCGGTCGGTCCCTCCTGGGTACGCATGATCTTGAACTCGACGCGACGGTTCTTCTCCCAAGCATCGGGCGTGTGACCGGGATCCAGGGGGCAGTACTCTCCGTACCCGACGGCGCGCAGCCGGTCCGGAGCGACTCGCCGGTCGATCAGGGCCTGCCGGACCGCACCTGCCCGATCTCTGGTCAATCGCAGGTTGTAGTCGTCCGATGAGCGCTCGTCCGCGTGGCCTGCGACCTCCACCAGCGTGAACTCTGGGTGGTGGATGAGCGTGGTCGCGACTGCGTCCAGGATCGAGAACGACTCGGGCTTGATCTTGGCGCTGCCCGTCTCGAACATGATCTTCTCCAGGATCATGATCTCGTTCTCTTCGATGACCACCTTGCCCTTGTCCGGACAGCCGTCCTCGTCTTCGAAGCCGTTGTAGGTCTCCGGGTCGTTGGGGCACTTGTCCGTCTTGTCCGGGATACCGTCCTTGTCGTTGTCGTCGTCGGGACAGCCGTCTTCATCTTCGAACTGGTCGATGTCCTCCGGGTTGTTCGGGCACTTGTCCGTCTTGTCCGGGATACCGTCCTTATCGTTGTCGTCGTCGGGGCAGCCGTCCTCATCCTCGAATCCGTCGCGGTCCTCCGGCACATCGGGACATTTGTCCACCGAGTCCAGAATCCCGTCGCCGTCCCGGTCCCCGTCCGCCCCCTCCGGACATCCGTCTTCGTCCTCGTCACCGTCCCGATCTTCCGGCACGTTCGGGCACTGATCGTCGTCGTCCAGGATGCCGTCGTTGTCGTTGTCCGGATCCGGACAGCCGTCCTCGTCCTTGAATCCGTCGAAGTCTTCTGGCTCGTCCGGGCACCGGTCCTCATCGTCCTTGTAGCCGTCGCCGTCGCGGTCGCCGATCGAAGGCTCGAACACGAAGCCGATGAACAGGCGGACATCGGCAGCTTCGAAGCCCGGAGTGTAGCGGCTGCCGGCGCCGAGCATGAGGAAGGACTTGCGTTCGACGAAGACCTTGATGCCGCCTACTGCCTCGGCGGAGAGCTTCTGGCGCGAAGCGGAGTGGCCGGAAGCGAGCTGGGAGGCATAGGTTTCCGCGACGAGGTCCAGACCTTCGAGGGCACGGTAGCTGGCGCCGAGGCCGCCGGTGATGAGGTTGCCGTACTCGAACGACCCCTCGGCAAGCTGGTCGAAGCGTGGATTGTCGCCGCTGTGAAGCCGGTAGCCTGCATTGGCGCCGACGCGGAACTGGCCGTGGGGTCCGAGCCTGGTCTCGATCGCGAGTTGAGGCCAGAACCACGCCTTGGGGTCTGCGCCGAGCCCGCGCGGCACGCTGCTCGACACCGGAACACCGCCCTGTAGAACGAGCGCCGCGCCGAACCCCTTCTCCGGACGAAGCAAGCGCAGCTTGCTGTGCAGCGCCACGTAGGACAGGTTCTGTACGTCGAGCTTCCCCGAATCGTACGTCGCACCAGCCGGCCCTATCTGCTGAACCTCGTCGCCTGCCATCAGGTTCACCGGCGCCGTGATGCCGATCGTGCCCACATTGAACAGCCCGTAGTTGAACCCAAAAGTGCCCTGGAACGAGTGCAGCACGAGCTGGTCGCCGCCGTGCCCGTCCTCCATCCGCGTCAGGTTTCGCCCATAATCCATCACCAGCCCAAAGCTGACGTCGTCTCTTCCCAGGATGTCCGCCCCGTTGACGGTGAAGAAACCCTTGGAGTCGAGCGCCGGGCGGAACAGGTGGGTGTCCATGCCGTCGCCGTTGGCCGGTGGAACCCGGTCCTGTGCGACCGCTCGCGAGTGCAGCCCCAAAGTTGCTGCGGCTGCGGCCATGCAGGTCAAAATCCTGGTGCTGTTTCCGAAGTGCATTCAAATCCCTCTCGGAACCTGCCCCAACAGCGAAACATCTCCCAGTGCAGGCCCTTTCCCGCGCGTTTTCCAAGGAGTGGACGGAGCGACCCTAACAGAGCGCGGCGAGGCGTGTCAACGACGGGGCGTGCGAAGGGCTGCACTCGGTCGGCCCGGCTCGCCATCGCGCTCGAACACAGGTCGTGGCCGCAACCGGGACTGGCGTGCGAGCGATCCATCACGCCAGCTCCGGTGCTCCTCGGCGCTGTCCGTGGACCGGCGATGCGCGGTGCGCGACCTGGTCGACTTGCACGCAGTCGAAGCCGGACCCTTGTTTTCCGGTTCGAGGCTTGCGCTACCTTGGGTATGGGCTTTCCCGGGTCCGGCGACAGCCCGGTCGGCACGACGATCTCCACCTCTTGGTGCAAGCACCGATGTGCTGAGTGGCTGGACCCGCGACGACAAGCTCCGTGGGGCCGTTCGGTGCGCATGCGTGCGCACACGCAGCACGGCCACGAGCGCGGATGAACTGCCGGCGTGATGGAACAGCCTCCCCGTACCCGCCTCGACGGGTGCCTGCCTCGGCCGACGAATGGCTACTTCGGCATCTCCAGCGGAGCGCACGTCGAAACCCCTGCGCCCACAACCCCGTCCGGGCCGCTACTCGTCGCCAGCACGGTCGTGTTCGAAACGGGATCGTAGTTCCACACCTTCGTGGGCCGAAGTCCTTGGAGATCATGAACCAAAAGTGCCCTCCCCAATGGGCGAAGGCGATGCCCCCGGACGATATCCCCAACGCCTCCACATCGGGGACTTCGACATTGGAGATCGCGGCCCCGGTGCCCTTGTCGATCTCACCGAGGTGCACCGTGGGGGAGCATGGATTCTGCGCCGTACAGGGATGGTCCCACTCGGGCGTCCAATTCGTGATCATTACGAACAATCGCCCGGCGCCAGTGCCGGTTAGCTCCGCACCGCTGAACTCTGTCCCTTCCCCGAACTTGAACTGGTAAAATTGGCCGATCGCGCTCGTCCCGCCAAGCGCATAGAGCTTTGTCGATTTGTCGATGAAGAACAGGTGCTCCCCGCTGCTGCCCGCCGTGTCCGTTACGAACGCCATCCCGAGGGGCCCGTCTGCCACCGGCAGCTTCCCCTGGTCTATCTGGCAGTCCCCCGTCGCCAGGTCGACCCGGTCCAGACGCTTCGCATAACGTTCACCCGGACCCGTAACAGGCCCACCCCATTCAATCCAGGCGTGAGACGATCGGTCGATCGCCATCAACGTCACGCTCCAATCCGCAGTGTCCGGGCATTGCACCTGCACAACCTCGGAGAAGGTCAGCGTCGCAGGATCGCATCGATGAATCATGTCCGCCGTCGCTCCCCTGGCGAGCACGTACACCGGGCGCACGTTCTCGTCGCAGGCCGGAACGTCGCCACCATCGCCGTGATACGATCCGTCCAAGAAGGTTCCCGCGTCGCTAGCGCCGCCGCCACCGTCGCCTGCCACGCCTGCGCTTCCTGCCGCACCAGCGGCGCCTTGCCCGCTGTCGCCATCTCCGCTGCACGAGGCAACGAGCGCCGCGGTCGCCAAGACCACGAACGGGCAGACGATCGTCAAGCAATCACGCTGCATGGCACGGGACTCCTTTCTGTGCTTACCGAGCAGCACCCGAAGCTCTCGCGGTCAAGTACCGGTCGAGAGGGCAGGGGGAATGGGCGATCGTTGGCTGTGAGCAATCATATCAGCTTCCGGATGACGCCGTTCCGCATCCTCCCTGCTCGCATTGGCTTGCAGAGCAGATTCTCGAGACCGCTCGTTCCGCCCCGGATGCCCATCGCTTGGCAGCCAGTGAGGTGCGGCCACCAGAGGAGGGCGCTTTGCGGGTTCCGGCTGTGTAGGACCGCAAACCGCGTCCAACGAAGCACAACCACCCGCGCACCCGCACGAGGACGCCACGGTGCCTCCACGCAGCCTCCGACCGTCCCCGCCGCCTTCCCGTGCCCGCGGGCCCGGTCGATGCCGCTCGATCGGCGGGAAAACGGTTCTGCTCATCCCCCCGCATCGATTGTACGCAACCCACGCCCGTATCCGTCCGACTTGCTTGTGCCATGAACCGGTTTTCGTCGTTTCTGCTCGGTGCGGTTGCCGTCCTTGCTGCCCTGACCGTGTGTGCCTGCGCCGGCCAGGCGCCGCTGCAACCCAAGGCCGTGGAGCTCAACCAGGCGGGCGTGGACGCGCTCTCCCGTGGCGAACTCGACGTTGCCGAGGCGCGATTCGCCCTGGCTCTGGAGTTCCACCCGCGATTCGTCGATGCCCTGGTGAACCTCGGATTGGTGGAAATGCAACGAGGGAACCTTCGTCTGGCGCAAGACAAGCTGGAACGCGCCGTGTCGATCAATCGGCACGTCGCACAACCGCATCACGGGCTGGGGGTCTTGGCAGAGCGCCAGGGGCGTGCTGCCGAAGCGGCGGAGCACTATCGAGATGCGCTCGAAATCGACCCTGCGTTCGTACCCGCACGGGCCAACCTTGCACGCCTGTACTTCGACGCGGGCCGTCTCGACGACGCCCGCGAGCAGTTTCTGCGTCTGGTGGAGGTCGCGCCCGACTACCCGCCCGGCTACGTCGGCCTCGCCGAAACGCTGCTGCGGCTGGGCCGCGAAGACCAGGCCGACCAGGTCATTGCCCGAGGCTTGCACCGCGCAGGCGAGGTGCCGGGCCTGCGGCTACTGGCTGCCCGGGCGCTCCTGCGCGACGGCGATATCGACGGCGCCGAGCGACTCCTCGCGCTGCTCACCGACGGGGCCGGACCGACGGTTCGAGCTGCTTGGGGGTGGATGGGCGTCGCACGCCTGCTCCGCAACGACCTGCAAGGATCCATCGCGTGCGCAGAGCATGCCCTCGAGCTCGACCGCGACGACCCACTCGCCACCTTCGTGCTGGCGATGTCCCTCTCGGCGAGGGGAGACAGCACGGCCGACCAATGGCTCGAGCGAGCGGGGGTGATGTCCCCGGGCAACAGCGTCATCACCTACGAACGGGCGCGCCAGATCGTCCTGCACGCCGGCGCCGCTGCCCGGTGACCCGCCTCCGTTTGCCTTTTTGCTGCACTGCTCGTACGCTCGCGCCCATGACGACGTCGCGCCAGCTCGCGCGCCGCAACGCGAGCGATCCGGTTCTCCACTATGCGCTCTACGACGCCGGCGATACGGCACGTGCCAGCGTGCTTGTCACCCACGGCTACGGCGAGCATGGCGGACGTTATCGTCACGTCATCGACGCCTGGAACGCGCGTGGGATCACCGTTGCCGTCTGGGACCTGCGCGGGCACGGGCTGTCCAAGGGGCCGCGGGGGCACATCCAGTCGTTCTCGGACTACGTACGCGACGCCGTCGAGGTGCTCGACGCGTTGCAGGACGATCCTGCGTGGACACGCAGCGGCAAGCCCCAGCTTTTCGGTCATTCCCTCGGCGGACTCATCACCTTCCACGTGGCGGCGGCCCACCCCAAGCGCTTTCGCGCAATCCTGCTGTCCTCTCCGTTCTTCGGGCTCGCCATGCAGGTGCCAGCTATCAAGCGTGTCGCAGGCCTGTTGTTCTCCGCCATCCTCCCCAAGCTGTCGCTCCCGACCGGTTTGAAGGGATCGGACGTCACCCGCGACCCGGTCGTCGCCGACGCCTATGAACGCGACCCGCTCGTCGGCCACAACGCGACCGCGCGTTGGTTCACCGAGGTGCAAAAGGCCCAGGCCGACGCTCGTGTCCTCGCCCCGGATTTCAACCTCCCCGTGTTCTGCCTGCAAGGCGGCGCCGACAGGGTCGTCAGCATCGACGCCTCGCGAAGGATCGTCGAAAGCGTGGCTTCGCCCGATCGCACCTTCGTCCTCGTGGAAGGAGGCTATCACGAGGTGCTCAACGATCCCGGCAACGAAAAACTCATCGCCCAGCTCGCCGACCGGATCCTGGCGTCCGCCGGCTGACCACGTCTCGACCGATCAGCCTCACCCTCGCGCTTTCAGTGCCATCTGCTGCCTGCACCGGAACAACGCGGCCTCCAGGGCCCACCAGGTAGCCATGTCTTGCTGCTGTGCCGTGGGAGCCATCGACTTCCCACGGACCGGATCGGTCGGACCTGTCGCGCATGGGTCATCCGCGTCGGCAAACGCGTCGCAGTTCACCTCGTCCAACGCTCGCTGCTCTTCGTCGAAGCATCGGTGGCCCCGAAGCACCTCGGGCGTCGATGATTTTCGCGCCCTGCACGCTGACGTGGATGCTCCGTCGTGACGGGCCTGCCGGAACCCTGACGGTGGACAGCTTCGCGACCCCTCCGAGCGCCGAACGATCTGGCCGGGTTCGGGCGTCGGCCAACCTGCTGCGACGATACGCGAGAACCAACAGCACACGACCAGGCATGCGAAAGCGAACGACGAATGCTGGTGCATCGTCGGGCCGCGATCGCTTCCTACTGTCTGATCGCGTTCCAATGTTTTCGTCGTGTGTGGCCGTGGCGTGACCGGGACCGGTCGGAGGATTCGAAAGGGAACGCCGAGGGAGTGCGGGGTTGGAACGGACCAAGCGCCGGTAGGCGCGTCGCGCGCGGGACAAGCCTGCCGCGGGCGCGTCGGGCGTGGGACAAGCCTGGGGCAGGCGCCTTGCGCGCGGGACAAGCCTGAGGGCAGGCGCCTTGCGCGCTGGACACGCCTCCGGCGGGCCCACCCTCCCAATGCCACCACCATCCCGGAGCTGTGGGCAGGGCTCTCCTGCCGGAGCGCCCATCGGCACCTCCCATCACGATTTCCCCTTCCCGGGGCACTCTCGTCGCTCGCCGCTGCCGCCGCCCGCCACCCTGCGCAGGTACCCCGGCTCATCGCCGAAGCCTGGCGTGCACACGTCACCGTCGAGCTTGTGGAAGGATGCAGGAGCGAGG
>Ga0209018_1000770_pt1 | contig 28323 bp, 21 predicted proteins | sample YNPBryBLVA2012_FD_185814 | JGI IMG/M metagenome (GOLD analysis project Ga0209018, IMG submission 185814) | Anoxygenic and chlorotrophic microbial mat microbial communities from Yellowstone National Park, USA - YNP Bryant BLVA 2012 (SPAdes)... ...
TGATGGCGGTCTGCTACTGCCCCACGTTCGGCAGCACCTCTTCCAGCACCATGCCGATCACGTCCGGGTCGGGCAAGCCGAGAATATCGACCATAAAGTAATCCACGCCCAGATCGACGAACTGCTGCATATCGGCCACGACCTGGGCGGGTGTGCCGCAGAAGGCGTTGCCCCGGTGCCATTTGCCGCCGCTGCGGGCCAGAGCTTCGGCCTCGCTGCGGCCCAACGCCAGCCGCCCGAACCAGGTCAGGCGCAGGCTGGCCGGGTCGCGCCCGATGGCCTCGCAGTGTCGGCGCACAGCGGCGGCCCGGTCGCTGTATTTGGCGAAGGCCGAGTCGGGGATGTTCCACCAGTCGGCGTAACGGGCTGCCAGCAGGGTAGTCTTGTCTCCGCCGCCGCCGACCATGATCGGCGGGATGGGGTTGGGCTTCGGCTCGCACCAGGCGTTCTCGACGTGGTAGTACTTGCCGTGATACGTCACCGGTCCCGGCGCGGTCCACAGCCGCTTGATGATCTCCAGGGCATCCTCTAGCTGGCCCACGCGCACGCCGGGCCGGGGATAGGCATAACCGTAGGCGCGGTACTCGTCTTCTTTCCAGCCCGCGCCGATGCCCATGATGAAGCGCCCGCCGCTCAGGATTTGCAGCGTCGCACCCATCTTGGCCGTCAGGGCCGGGTTGCGATAACTCTGACCGAGCACCACCGGGCCGATCTCGAACTGTGGGTAGCGCGCCGCCAGATAGCAGATGACGGTCCAGGCTTCATAGGTGGGATCGTCCTGCCAGAAGAAGTGGTCGGTCATCCACAGGCTGCGGAAGCGCCCCTGCAACTGGGGCAAAACCACATCCAGATCGGCAGTGAAGCGGTCGAGCTGCCCTTTGGGCGGTCCGGCGGGCAGGCTGAGGCCAAAGTCGATGGTCATGGCAGTTCTCTTTCTTCTTTTTCTCTGGCTGACGCAGGGCGAAGCGCCCGGCGGCAGAAGGACCGGGCCGTTTCTGTGGATTCTAGTCCGCTTTTGGCGCTTGACAATCGGCAAAACGCCGCGCGGCGCGGGGGCATGGTATACTCACCAGCGGCATTGGCAAGGAGGGTACCGATGACCCTGATGCAGCTTGTTCGCCCCGTTGAACCGCTTTCGACCGCCAACCTGATCCGCTGGACATTGCGTATCTATCTACGCCATCTGCCGAGCTGGCTGGCGCTGGCGGCGCTGACGCTGATCCCGCTGGCGGTGTTCAACGTGGTGGTCGATCTCTGGCAGGCAGGGCTGGTAGACTGGGAACGATTGAATGCGGCTTTTGCCATTCCGCCGCAGCAGAGCGCGCTGCTGGACCCAACGCTGCTGCTTCAGTTCACCCAGTTGGGCATCAGCGAGATAGGCGCACAGATGATCGTCCAGCTGGTGCAGGGCGTAGTCCTGGGCGGGGTGGGCGCGGTGCTGACGGCGGCGGCTTTCCGGGGGCAGGCGGTATCGCTGCTTGAAGGGGGGCGCGTTGCGCTGGGAGAACGGCTGACGGCGCTGGTTGCCGGTCACGGGGCCGCGCTGGGCGCGCTGATCGTGCTGATCGTCGCCAGCGCGTTTGGGATGTTGTTCTGCGTCGGCGTGCTGGGCTTCGGCGCGGCGGCCTACGTGTATCTGGCCTGGGTGCCGCTGATGGCCCCCGTGATGGCCCTGGAGCGCGGCCCGCTGGCGCGCCTGCTGGCGCGGGCGTGGTACTTCGGCAAAAAGCGCGTCTGGGTGATCTTCGCCGCCTTCCTGGCGCTGTGGGCGCTGGGCTTCTGCGTCAGCCTGCCGGTCGGCTGGATCGTAGATGCGCTGCTGGGCCTGTTGCCGTCGTCGGACCTGCTGCGTGTGACAGGGGTACAAGCCAGCGTCGTCATCGTGCAGGGCATGACGTTGCCGCTTGGCGCGATCTTCTATACGCTGCTCTATGAGGACGCCCGGTTGCGGCTGGACATACCCGGCGGCGCGGCAGACGACATCGCCGACCCGCCCGAAGGGGTCATCACCACCGCCGATCTGCCGAACCTGGTAGGTGTGGCGCTGCTGGCGCTGGGGCTGCTGTTTGCGCTGTTCTACGTGACGATGACGGCATCCCTGGCGCTGCTGACGCCATGAGGCGGGCCTGCCGGGTCAGGTCTTGAGCCAGGGCGAAAGCTGGCGCAGCGCCGCGTGTACATTGGCGTCGTTGCTGCCCAGGGTATCCACCAGGGCGCGGGCGACCTTCCGCCGCAAATCGGCGTCGTTGATGCGAGCCGCCATGTCGCTTAGGGCGGCGGTCGCTTCTTGTTGCACGCCTGGGTCGGGGTCTTGCAACAACGCGATCAGCGGTTCGACGGCGCGCAGGTCGCCGATGTGCCCCAACACCGTTGCGGCCACCATACGCACCTGCGAACGCTCATCGCCTAGTGCAGCAATCAGCGGCTCGACCGCCGGGTCGCCGAATTTGGCAAGCGCCTCCGCTGCGTACACCCACAGGCATTCCTCCGGGCTGGGCAGCAGCCGGATCAGCGGCTCGATAACCGCCTCGCCGATGTTCACTAGCGCCCATTGGGCCAGCAGGCGCACGTCTTCGCTGTTGTCGCGGCACATCACGCTCAACAACGGCTGGACGGCGCGTGGGTCCCGAATCCAGCCCAGCGTCCGCACCGCACCCGCCCGGATGGCCGGGTTGGTGTGATGCAAAGCGTCCAGCAGCGGTTCGACCGCCGCCGCCCCCAGTTTGCTCAGCGCCACCGCCGTGCGCATGGCTGCGGCGGTATCCTTCTCACCCAGGCGTTCGATCAGCACGTGCGGATTTGTTTCGTCGGTCATCGGTTATCCTTACCCACGCAATGCCCGGAAATGTTCAGGCTGTGGTGGCTTTACGCGCAATAGCGATCTGATTAACCCCCAGGCTCAACGGCGTGAACGTGGTGCGCGTGATCACTTGAATCAGCGCGGGCAGCCCCAGCACGGCGAACTGCACCGTTTTGGGAATGATAGGGAAGTACGGCACATCCCACAGACCATCGCCGCAGTGACGGAGCACCTGCAACCCCGCCGCCTGACACCATGCCCGCCATTGTTCCGGCGGTTGGACGTTAATGTGGGTGGGGTCTTTGCCGATGGCATCGGTTGTAGGGTCTTTCCAACGGCGCAGGGCGTAACCGGGGTTGGGTGTGGCGAACAGCCACAGACCGCCCGGCCTGAGCACGCGCGCCACCTGCCGAATCGTACCGGCGGGATCGGGCAGGTGTTCCACCAGGTGCAGCGCCACGACCGCGCTGAACTGCCCATCGGCAAACGCCGAGAGATCGTCGGCGCTGCCGACCTGGGCCTGGGCGCGGGGCGCGTTGCGCCGCGTCTGCGCGACCGCGTAATCGGCCAGGTCGATGCCCGTGCAGGCGAAATCGTCTTGCAGCAGGCCGAGCAGGTGGCCCAGCCCGCAGCCCAGTTCCAGCAGTTCGCCGCCGGGAGGCGCATAGCGGCGGACCAGGGCGGCGTAGTAGCGCCGCGCGAACCAGTACATGCTGAAGCGGCCCAGCGGGCGGTCGGCGTAGTTATAGCTCTCAAAGTAGTGCTGCCCGTATTCGTGCAGCGGTACGTCCGGGCGAGGAGCAGAGTCGTTCATAGCGTGAAGTATAGCAGAAATGGCCGCCAAAACGACAGCGGCGGGTGGCCTGCCCGCCGCCGAAAACGGAAAGGGCTGGTTTAAGCCACATTTTGCGCGTCATAAACGGCGATGGTCTCGATACGGGTCGGTTCCGTCTGTCCGCTGATCAGCCGGATCACCAGATCGTGCACATCGGGGGGGTAATAGGTCTCGCCGCACTGGCGGCACACCAGAGCCGGAAGGTTCTCGATCACGACCCAACGCTGCTGGTATTCCTGCACCCGCGTCACAGACCGCCACTCCAGCAGTCCCCGGCAGTACAGGCAGTGTTCCTGCTTCTCATTCATAGCTTTTCCTTACCCGAAAATCATCTTCCCACTCATCGGGTCGGGGTTCATAGACGGTAATAATCTTGATCGGCGGCGGGTAACTCACCTGAACATGCAGCACACGCCCGCTTGCGGTTCGACCCAATAGCAAACAACTTGGGCCGTACTTGTCTTCGGGATAATCCTCAATGACCTCGCCGCTTACGACAACTTCCTCCACCTCAGAGCTGAAAATGGCGCGCTGTGCCGCCCGATCAGATGCATGAGCGGTCCACAGATAATGTCCTGCGACAAACGCGGCCCGCAACAGGTCAAGATCAGGAGGCACGACGACACCCGATTGAAAACGATACTCCCGTGTGTTTTTGCAGCGGCACGTCAGGGCGAGGAGCCGTGTTGTTCATATCGGGAAGTATAGCAGACATTGCCGCCAAAACGACAGCGGCGGGTGGCCTGCCCGCCGCTGCAAAACATCCTTCGGGCCGCTCATAGCAGGTAATCTTGCCCTTTCCTTTTGACCAACGCCATCGCGGCGAACGCTTCCCTCGCCGATTTATACGTCTTTCTGTTCCAGGCGTTGCAGGCGTTCGTGCAGCACGGCCAGCAGCGGCTCGCCCAGGGCACGGTCCAGCAGGTCGGGGCGGTAGTCGATGGCTTCACGCAGCCACTTCAGGCCGGTCTCCGGGTCGCCCATCTGGGTGTAGCAGACCCCCATGCGGTAGCGGATGATGGCATGGCGCGTCGGATCGACCAAGTCCAGCACCCGGTCGATGGTCACGGCCTCTTCCCATTCGCCGCGCACCAGATGCAGCGAGGCCAGGTTGTTCCAGGCCTGGCTCAGCTCGTCGATGGCGATCTCGCTGGCGCGGCGGATGGCTTCCAGGGCCTGGTCGTATTCGGCCTTTTCCTCATAAGCCCCGGCCAGCAGCAACCAGGCGTCATAATACGTCGGCCAGGTCTCGATGGCGCGGCGGCAGTGCAGAATCGCCAGGTCCCATTCGCCGGCGTCCATGTGATCGAGGGCGAAGGCCCACTGCTCAGAAGGGTTCTGGTCCCAGGTTCGGTGGCGCTGTTGGGCGGCGCTGCGCGTATCGTCGGTCATCGGCGCTCCTATGGGATCACTCGACGGATGGCCAGGATATGGCCCGGTTTCATTCTAGTATAGGCGGTGTGTTGGGGGCAAGCGCCGGGCGGCGGAACGGCGCCGCCTTTCTCACCTGCCCCCCACCCGGCGGCGATCTTGTCACACAAGACGCAGGGGGTGTCACACAGCGTGCCGTGTGCCCGGCTAAAATCGTCACATAATCGTCACGCACATGCTGCCCCTCTATGTCACGCTGAAGTTAACCAGAATCTAACCCGGCAGCGCCGGGCAAGAGAAGACGACCAGGAGCGCGGCAGCATGTTCTCAGGAGTGGCTCATGACCGATAGTACGATCCGGACGGAAGCCGCTGACGCGCGTGCCGGGCATCAGTACCAGCCGGAGGAATTCATCGACCGGCAAGACATTGTGGAAATTGTCGAAGCGATCCTGGAAGGCGCGCGCCCTGGTGGGCAACAGCCCACGCGCTCGGTGATCGCGCTGTCCGGCGTACAGGGAATCGGCAAATCGTGGCTGTTGCAGCACCTGCTCTATCTGTCGCGCGGCGGCGCACTGGGACAGGGGCGCAACGGTGCGACCCGACGAGCAACGGCGGCGGCTTACGCCAGTTTCATGGACCTGGGCACCGACCTACACCGCACCCCGGTAGCCCTGATCGACACCCTCCACACCCAATTCACCGCCGCCCTCCAGAACGCCTTACCCGCTGTGCGCGCGGCGGCAGGAGAAGTGGAAAAGGCGCTGGCCCAGGATCGAGGTGATGACGATCATCCGGCGGACCTCGCGGCGGCGCTCGTCGAACTGGTGACGGCCATCGGCGAGCAGGCGACACCGATTCTGCTATTGGACGCGCTGGAACTCCTGCCTTATCCCTCGGACCTCTTTCATTGGCTGGAAAACGACCTGCTGGCTCCGCTGGCCGCTACCGACCGGGCGATCATCGTCCTAGCGGCGCGCAAAGAAATCCGCGTGCGCAGTTTTGAACTGCGGCGACGCTTTCTCCCTATCCGCCTCCAGCCGTTCGATTCCGAAGACACCCTCCGGCAGGTGGCGCGCATATGCGGACCGCAGGAACGCGCTCCTGCGGCCAGGAAGTCCATCTACACCTATTCGCTGGGACATCCTTACACCACCTGGAAGCTGTGCAGCCAGACGGCGGGCGCGCTCGACGAATCGGCAAGCGCCGGGGCCGTCCGCACCTTGCGCGAGGTGGAAACCATGCTGTTGCAGGATGCGTCGGAACCCCTGCGCGCGCGGCTGCGCCTGGTGAGCGTGTTGCGCAAGTTCAACGTCAATTCGCTGCGTCTGCTGCTGGCCGTGCTGGAAGACCCCGCCCTGCGTGAGCAGAAAGACCCCTACTTCCTGGAAACCATCGACGATATGGTACGCTCCAACCTGGTCTTCTGGAACCAGCGCGACAAGGCTTACGTGATGGACACCCCCGTGCGCCAGATCATGAACCGGCTGTTGCGGTTGCAAGACCCGGCGGTTTATCGGCAGCGGCAGCAGGCCGCGCTGGAGATTTATCGCCAGTGGGTACTGGCCTATCCGGGGATCGTCGATTTCATGGTTGAGGCGCTGTATCACCTGGCAGCGCGCGACGTGACGCCGGATGGGCGGGCGCCGGCAGCGGTGTGGGAGGAGATGGAGGCGTTGCTGACGGACATCTTCCGGCGCGACGATGTGCATCACCACCTGCTGCCGGAAGCCGAGGACCTCTATGAGGCGCTGCGGCACGACCGCGAACTGGCCGCGCTGCTGCCCGATGACCTGTGGGATCGGCTGATGGAATGGGTCGAGGCGTTGACGGACTGAGGAGAGAAAACAACATGGCATCGCCGGGAAGCTACATAGTCAGGCCGTTTCGCACGCAGCACGTCATCGGGCGGGCCGCCGAACTCCAGAAAATCGAAGCCGCCCTCAACGACACCTCCGGTGCGACGCACATCCTGGTGCTGCGCGGGCCGGGCGGCATCGGGAAGACGTTCCTGTTGGAAAAAACGCTTGACGCTGCCCGTCAGACGCGCCCTCAGGGCTGCCCGGAGGTGGTCGCCAGCGGCATTATCGACCTGTTCTTCAGCGAGACGCACAGCAGCGCCGCCCTTGAACAGACCATCGTGGCAGATATCGATCCTGCCGGGGAGTTCTTCGCCGAATACACCCAGCAGCGCCAGGAATACGAGACCCTGCGTCGCAAGAGTGTCCCCGCCGACCGCCTGGAAGGGCTGCGCGCCGACGTAACAGCGGCCTTCATCCGCTGCTTCAACCGGCTCTCGGCAACACGGCGTGTGCTGCTGGCCTTCGACACCGCCGAATCGATCCAGTACGAGCCGGAGGCGTTACGCCGCATCTGCCGCGCCGAACAGGGCACGCAATCGGCGGCGATCAAGGACTGGCTGTTGCAGGTATTGCCGCAGTTGCACAACACCGTCATCCTGATCGCCGGGCGCGAACACCACCGCCACGCCCAAACACCGCTGCCGTTCTGGGACGACGTGCGCGATAGCCTGAACCGCGCGGCGGTGCGTGGCGAGTTGATTCTGGCAGAGAGCCGCCTGGACCGCTTCACCGAGGCCGAGGCGCTGGCCTATTTTGAGGAAGTGATCCGCACGGCGCAGCAGCAGCCCGGCCTGGACGACCTGGCCGATAACCTGCTCGCCCTTTCGGAGGCCGAACGGCGGCAGATTTACCGCTATACCGAGGGCCGCCCGATCCGCCTGAGCCTGTTCATCGACCTGATCCGCTGGGACTGGACCGATCTCTACGACCTGCTTCAGTCGCAAGCCGGCGATCAAACCTGGGAACTGGTCGAGGATCGCGTGGTGGCGGGCATCCTGGCGATCAACCCCGGCCATCCGGTGAATCAGATTTTGCGCCTGCTGGTGGCGACTCAGCCGGGACTGGACGCCGACCTGCTGCACACCCTCACCGACTGGTCACGCGACGACTGCGCCGCGCGCCTGCACGAACTCGGCAGCCTGTCGTTCATCAAGCAGCGCCAGGGGCCAGACGGCGACCTGACCGTCTTTCTGCATGACGAGATGTACGACCTGCTGTTCGAGCGGCTGGGCCACCCCCAGACCACCTACGTCGAAAACTGGGCCAAAGCCGCCGCCTACTACCGCGACCGCCTCGCTCAGGACTCCGAGAAGCGGCTCGATGTCGAGGTCAAGCTGCTGCACTACCTGCTGCGCTCCGACCCGCTGGCCGGCTACGACGCCTATCTTCAGGCCACCGAGAACGCCATCTACGAGCACCGCGTCAGCCACGACATGCAGCTTCGGGACGAGATGATCCGCTTCTTCGCCGTCGAAGCCTTCCACACCCACGCCCGTCGCCTGGGCCTGAGCGACGACCAGGTGGCCCGCGATAGCACCATCCACTGGATCAAGCGCCACATCGAGCAAGACCGCCCGGAGACGGCCTGTCAGGTGGCCGAAACCGTGCTGGCCTTCGCCCCAGATGACGTGCGCGCGCTGGTCGATGGCTTGCCCGCCACGTCGGACAGGGATACTCAGGATGAGGTCGCACTGTTGTACCGGCAAGGCGATGTGTTGTTCTGGGGGGCGCTGTTGCAAAACTACGCCCTGACCCTCACATACCTGGCGCGCGCGCCGGAAGCACGTTTGCGCGCCATCTTGACGGCAGCCCTCAAGCTGATGAAGAACGCCGCTGCCTCGCCTACGCGCCCGGCCTGGCTGATCGCATTTGTGACGGGCGAGATGCACAACCAGTTGGGCTACCTGCACCGCACCGCCGGGCGTTATGGCGCGGCACTGGACGAATATGCTCTGGCCGAGCACCTGTTCCGCCAGATCGAACGGCAGGGACACCTGGCCCAAGCGCTCAACAACATGGCCTTCGTGCAGGCGATGGTGGGCCGCCCCGACCTGGCGCAGATCACCATCCGCGAGGCATACAACCTGCGCAAAGACAACGTCGGCGGGCATCCCCTGGCGCTTACGCAGAACACCTGGGGGCTGATCGCCAGCCTGGCCGGCGACCCGGAGTGGGGCGTTGAGCTTTGCCGGGCGGCCCGCAGCACATTCGAGGAGTTGCGCGAGCAGCGCGGCCTCGGCCTGACCCTGATCGCGCTGGGCTTCACCTACCGGCGGTTGGGCGAACGCTGGAAGGAAGGCCGCTATGCCCAGAAGCAGGCCGAGGCGTACTTCCAGGAGGCCATCAGGTGCCTGGAGCGGGCGGTGCACATCTTCTCCGAGGAGGCGCGGGAACCCATCCGCCTGTGGGAAGCCTACGACGAACTGGGCAGCACCTATATCGACCTGGCCTGGCTCTACCGTAACTTCTCCCGGCCTGATTTCGAGCAGGCGAGCCGCTGCCTGGAAACGGCGGTCGTCTTCCTCAACAAGGCATTGGACAGCCTGCCGCCGGGAAGCATGACCCTCCAGCGCGCCGACACCTACGACGACCTAGCCCAGGCGCTGGCCGATCACGGCAGCCTGAAAAAACTGCAAGAGCAGTTCGACGCCGCGCAGACGCTGATGGCCCAGGCAGACGATTATCTGCAACGCGCCCATGACCTGGTGGACGACGCCTATCGGCTGGTCGCGGGGCAGGGCTTTCGCCCGATCCGAGAGCCGGACCACGCCTATTGGGCGCTGCTGGGCAAGCTGCATCGCCAGCGCGCCATCTGGTCGTTCGCCAGGGTCAGGGAGGCCGCGCCGAACTCCGACGAGCAGTACCGCCTGCTGGACGAGGTCGCGCAAAACTTCGCCCTGTCCGCCGCCTACTTCCAGCACTACTGGCCCGGTTCGGCCTATCTGGCGGTGGTGCTGCGGGCAGTCAGCCGCCGCACGCGCCAGTTAGAGCCGCACCTGCGACGGCGGCTGCGGCTGGGCGTCGAACGCACAGCGGCGGAATATCAGGTAGACCTGAAGGCCCTGTTGGACGTGATCGGGGACGTTGGTCAGGGCACGGGGCCGCTGGTGGAACCCTGATCCGGCAGTCGACTCCGCCGCGACCACCGCCTAAACACGACGTGTTGACCGTCAGTGGGCAACTGCTACCCGCCGATCAGGTTCAGCTTCTCCAGCAGCCAGGGCCACACTTCCTCGAAGATCGGATAGGCTTCCAGCGCCTCATTGCTGCTGCTGAACCAGCGCGAGTCCGGGCAGCCTTCCGGGTCGCGTCCGAAGGTGCGCTCGTCGAAGGGCTGGCCGGTAGCCTGGTCCACCAGTCGGATCGTGTACTCGATGCGGTAGCGGGTGAGGGTAGCCGTCCGGCCACCGCCGGAGTAAGCGCACGTCTCCAACACCACGCGGTTCTCGCGGATGTAGACCACCATGCGCGCCGCCTGTGCAGTATCCGCACGATACTCCGCCGGGACAAAGGCCTGCCAGCCATGCTGATAAGTGGTGCCGTCAATCGCCACGAACATGCCGCGCAGGTTCGAGCCAGTTGCCCCACTGCCCCCTGCTGAAGGCTGTCCGGTCAGGCTGTTCAGCGAGCCGGCCACTTCAACCACATACTCGCGGGCGACCCACCCGGTCAGGCCGCCGTAGCTGGTCTGCACCCACCGTCCGTCCTGGCTCAGGGCCAGGGCGGGCACAGGCGTATTGAACGGAATCGCGCCGATGATGCGGTCGTTGGTGCTCGGCCCGCTGCGCAGGCGCAGGTTCACCGTCCCGGCGATCTGCACGGCGCCGGCGGCGCCACCGCCTTCGCCGCCGGTGAAAGTCTGGTTCGATACGGGCAGGTCGCCCAGGCTGCCGCTGACGACCGACAGGTACGCCAGGGCCAGCCAGCCACCCTGGCCGTTGTAGCTCACCACAACCCATTCCCGGTCGCCGCTGATGGCCGTCGCCGATAGCGTTGTCTCGAAGGGCACCGTCGCCAAGACCGCGCCTGCCGTGCTGGGCGTCGAGCGCAGGCGCAGGTTGTTGCCTGTCTGCACCAGCACGCCACCCTGCGCCGCCGCAGGCATGAGGCTGATCATCAATGCGATCACCAGCAAGCCCAACATGATCCCACGCAACACAACGGAATAACGGGTGTTCATGTGTTCCTCTCCTCAATAATCGGGTATTCGGCCCTGCTATTTCCGGGCAGCCGGTTCTCCCAGGGAAACGTGGTTTGATGATGGGGATCGACCATCAGGACAGGCAAACGTCGGCGCTGCGAGGGAACGACAAGGTTACTACTCAGAGTAGCACCGAACAAGGAAAAGGGAAAGTGTTTCTATGCTCCCAGCGGGACAAGCATATGTGAGAGGAGGGTGGTCAAATCACCGTAGGGGCGCAAGATGTTGCGCCCCTACAACCATTTACCGCCAGTAGGCCGCTGACTTGATTTTGTCCATCCGCTAGAACGGCAGCATTTGCACGTGCGCCGGAATGCCCAGGTAGACCGTCTGGCCGGTGTCGGCAAAGCGGAAGGTCAGGCGTAATTCGTACTGGCCCGGACCCGGCAGATACACCCGGTCGCGCCAGCTAAAGTCCGTCATCACGCCCAGTTCATTATAGCCGGACCAGCTCGTCTGGAACGCGCCGGGCAACTCCACGCCGTTCTGGAACACCGCCACGCCGATCAGGTCCCAGGGGATGGTGAAGAGCGTGTTGTTGCGAATGCGCAGGTTGAACCAGATCGGCAGGCCGGTGGTAACGGTCGTCGTGGCATCCTCCACGCTGAAATCCGCCGTCAGGCCGCGATAGGGGTCCGCCGCAGGGGCAGCCGGCGCCGGCGCGGCGGCTTCCGCGGTGGCGGCGGGCTGCGCCGCAGCCCCGGCAGCCAGAGCATCCAGTGACCCGGCGACGGCCTGCACGTACTGGCGCGAAAGCCAGCCGGTCTGGCCGTCGTAGGTCGTCTGGACCCACTGCGCATCGGCGCTGAGCGCCAGCGCCGGGACGATGACGCCGCGCGGGACGACCGCTACGACACGGGAGGTCGCGCTCGCTTCGGCGCGCAGACGCAGGTTGACGGTCGGCGACACGGTGACGCCCGTTGCAGCGACCACGCCGCCGGGCACGAACGTCGCGTCCGACAGTGGCAGCGCGGCCAGGTCGCCGCTCACAACAGATACGTAGTCTACGGCCACCCAGCCGTCCTGGCCGTTGAAGTTCACCGCGACCCAATCCCCTACGACATTGATCGCCGAGGCCGGAACGACGGTGCCATACGGGATGCGGGCCAGGATTTGCCCCTGGGTGCCCGGCGTGCTGCGCAGGCGCAGATTAGCCTCGGCCCGCACTGTGACGCCCGTCCCCTCCTGGGCCAGGATGGGCAGGGCCATCGACAGCAGAACTGCCACGAGCAGCGCGGCGGCAACCAGGCGCGTACCCCAAAAACGAAAGGTGCGCATTTTTCCTCTCCTCTAAATCTTCACCGACCGTCTCAAGCTGATCCCCGCTTGCAGATTAATGCAGACGGGAGCTTCCGATATAGGACTATTGTATCCTTATTTCTTCTGCCCTGCCCAACGTCTGCCTGACAAAAACCCGCCCCGGCGCTTCTGCCTGCAAACGCAATGTGCAGATTCCAAAAACGGCAGTGTCTGACCGGTCGCCAGGGGTTCAAACCCCTGGCTAAGCCTGTAAAGTCCGCTGAAGCGGACTGGCAATGCGGGCCGGGGCAAGGGGATGGCAGTCCACTTCAGTGGACTTGACCTGTGTAGCCGGGGACTTGAGTCCCCGGTGACGAATACTTGCACATTGGGTCTGCAAACAGAAAGAGCCGGGGTGGGACTGCGCTTGTCTCTTGTCCCTTGCCTCCCGGCTACCCGCCTGCCATCTGTTGAATGAACGGCCCGATCTGCGCGACCAGATGACCGACGGTGGAATCCATCGCGCCGAAGAACGCCTGCGGCGCCAGGCCGATCCAGAAGATCATGACGATCAGCGGGACGAGTGCGGCCACTTCCTGCCAGGTCAGCGGCGGCAGATTTTCGTTCTCTTTCTTGTCCAGCGGCCCCATGAAGATGCGCTGGAAGAAGTACAGCATGTAGATCGCCGCCAGGATCACGCCCAGCGTGGCGAAGAAAGTGAAGCCGAAGCCCGTCACCGCGCTCCCCAGGCTGCCCAGCAGAATGGTGAACTCACCCACGAAGCCGTTCAGCCCCGGCAGGCCCATGCTGCTCAGCACCACGATCAGGCTCAGGCCGCCCAGCAGCGGCAGGGCCTTCCAGATGCCACCGTAGGCCGCCAGCGCCTTGGTGTGCCGCCGCTCGTAGAGGATGCCAACGATGATAAACAGCGCCCCCGTGCTGACGCCGTGATTGAACATTTGCAGCACGCCGCCCTGGATACCCGCACTGTTGAGGGCGAAAATGCCCAGCATCACGAATCCCAGATGGCTCACCGAGCTGTACGCGACCAGCTTCTTGGCGTCGTCCTGGCCGTAGCTGACCCATGCGCCGTAGAGGATGCCGATCACTGCCAGCGTGGCGATCACCGGCACGGCCTGTACGCTGGCCTCCGGGAACAGCGGCAGGCAGAAGCGCACAAAGCCGTAAGTGCCCATCTTGAGCAGCACGCCCGCCAGAATCACACTGCCTGCCGTGGGGGCCTGCACATGCGCATCCGGCAACCACGAGTGCAACGGCCAGACAGGGACCTTAATCGCAAAGGCAACGGCAAACCCCACGAAGAGCAGCATCTCCACGCCTTCGGGGTAGATCAGCCGCCCGCTTTGAACCATCTCCACCAACTGCGGCACGGCGAAGGTGTTGGCCTGGTTGCCCAGGAACAGGATCGCCAGCAGCATCAGGATCGACCCGGCCATCGTGTACAGGAAGAACTTCACGGCGGCGTAGACGCGGTTCTCCGCGCCCCAGATGCCGATCAGGAAGTACATCGGCACCAGGGTGACTTCCCACATGACGTAGAACAGGAAAAGGTCCTGCGCCACGAACACGCCGATCATGGCCCATTCGAGCAGCAGCAGCAGCACGTAGTACAGCTTCACCCGGTCGGTGATCGGTTTGAAGCTGATCAGCACCGCCGGGGGCATGATCAGCGCGGTCAGCAGCACCAGCAAGAAGCTCATGCCGTCCACGCCGACGTAGAAACTGATGCCCCAGGTGGGTATCCAGTTGTAGAGCGTAACGTGCTGGAGGCCGGGATCGCTGAAGTCCATCGCCAGGCCCAGCAGCAGCGTCAGGATAAAGGTGATGACCGTCACGGCCAGCGTCACCCAGCGGATGGCGTCCTCGCGGGCGCGCGGGATGAACAGCAGCACGATCATCCCCACCAGCGGGGTAAAGAGGACAACGGTCGTGAGGGAAAGAGGGGTGTTTTCCATAAGGTGTCGGCTCCCGTGTCAGACGCTAGGGCATAAGTTTAGCAAATTACTCCGAAAAAAAGAACCGCCAATTTGTTCCCCATCGGGGCGCAGTATGCTGCGCCCCTACGGTATCCACAAAATTATTCTTCCGCCGCCAGCCGCAGGTCGTCGATCCAGATCGTGCCGCCCTGCCGCTCCTCTGCGCTACCTACGTTGAAGACGATGCCGCGCACGTTGGCCGGGTCAAAGGCGTCCAGGCCGGCGTCGCCGAACCAGTCCGGCTTGACCAGGTCCTCCCACCACGCGACGGCTCTTTCCCACGTCCAGGCGCGGGCGGGCGTCTCCAACTGCACTTCAAACAGTGTGTCGTCCTCGTCCGGGTGCGCTGGGTCGTTCACCAGAAAGCCCACATTAACCGGCAGGGCGGGTGTGTCGGCCTGCCAGAAGAAGCTGAGGCCGTCTGCCGCCGCCCAGGCGGGGCCGGATTCGAGGTCCGTGCCGCACCCGGCGGTGTTCCACTGCGCAGACCGGAACGCGATCTGCAAGGCTGCCTCGCCGCTGTAACCCGGCCCGCCCTGCGTGCACGCGAACGCGGTCACGTCGGGATTGTTGACGTAAGTCCACCAGCGGTCCATCAGATCGCGGCCCTCGAAATCCTCGATCACATCGCCCACCTCGACGGCGGCAGCGGGTTCTTGCGGCTGCGACGGCGCTTCCGGCTGGGCTACTGCTTCACCGGGTACAAAGTCCCGGATCGCCTGATCGACGAACTCCACGAATATCGGCCCGATGGTCGCGTTGGCCCGTTCGTTGGGGTGGCTGTCGTACTCGTCGTCGGGGCGATATTCCGCCCGCAGGAAGCCGTTCTCGTCGGCCAACAGGCTGTAGAAGTCGAACACGGCCAGGTTGGGATGGCCTTCTAGGAACTCGTCCGAAGTCAGGTACTCTGCCCAACGGCGGGCGCGGGCGGCGGCCTCCGGCGACGTGCTGTTGGGCGTCAGCGGTGGGATGGTGAGGGCGATGAACAGCCTGTCCGGGTGTTGGTCGATCACGTCGCGGATGTCCAGAAAATAACCCCGATACTCCTCGAACTGCTCCTCGCTCTGGATGTCGGCGTTGGGGAAGCAGCTCTTGAAGATGATCACGTCGAACGTCAGCATGTGGCTGAAGGTATTTTGCGGTGGGTCGGTCACGCGCTGAGCAAAGATGTCATGCCAGCCGTTCGGATCGGTGTTATCGTCCGGCACGTCCCAGTTTTCCCCGGTCAGTTCGCCGTCCGGCCCGGTCAGGCCGGGATCGTTGTAGTCGTGATCCCAAAACTCATAGCCCAGGTCGGTGAGCGCCTCGCGCACGCCGCCCTGCCAGATCAAGCCCCAGCCGGTCGAGTGGTGCATAAAGATGATCCGCGTCGGGCCGCCGGCGCTACCCTGCCCGCCCGCCGTTCCGACCATTCCCACGATCAGCGCCAGGCTGACCAGCGCCGCCGCCAGGAAGAAAATCATGCGCCTGCTCATCTCGTCCCCTCCGTCTCGAAAGCACACGAGCGATCAGCGACGAGTGAAACGCAGCGGGCAAAAGTGATGGGTTCGATAGCTGATCTTCACTCCTCTAACCAACAGACGGCTTCTCTGCTCATGCCAGAACCGTCCCTCGCGGTGGGCCGCGCCGGGCAACCTGCCCCCTGCCTGCCCCTAAAGCTCGATCTTGGTGCCCAGCACACCCAGGAACTTGCTGATCCAGTCGGGGTGAGCAGGCCAGGCCGGCGCCGTCACGAGATTGCCATCCACAACCGCCTGATCCACCGGGATGCCCTCATAGGTGCCGCCGCAGCCGCTCACGTCCGGCCCGACGGCAGGATAGGCCGTTGCGCGGCGCCCCTGCAACACCCCCGCTGCCGCCAGCACCTGCGGCCCATGACAGATGGCCGCGATGGGCTTGTTGGCTTCGGCAAAGTGGCGGACGATCTGGAGCACACGCGGGTCCAACCGGATATACTCCGGCGCGCGCCCGCCGGGGATCACCAGCGCGTCGTAGTCTTCGGCTTTCACCTCGTCAAAGGTGGCGTTCAACTGAAAGTTGTGGCCCGGCTTCTCGCTGTAGGTCTGGTCGCCTTCAAAGTCGTGAACAGCCGTGCGCACCTTGTCACCTGCCCGCTTGTTCGGGCACACGGCATGGACGGCGTGCCCTACGGCCAGCAAGGCCTGGAAGGGCACCATCACCTCGTAATCTTCCACGAAATCGCCCACGAGCATCAGAATCTTCTTGGCAGCCATGTCTCCTCCTGAACCTGAACAGTGTATTGTCTTCGGCGGAAAAAGCCCGCCGCAAACCCCAGGCCAGAACGCACCGGTCGGCAGGAAAGCCGCTGACCCATCCCCACGTCGTCAGGAAGACACTCACACCCCCAACAATTGCCGCAGCACCGGCAGCAGCAGGAGCAGAATGACCAGCATCGCGCCCAGCAACAACGTGAAAGCATAGCTGCGCACATAGCCGGTCTGGATGCGACGCAATCGCCCGGCAGCACGCTGAAGCAAACGGCCCGTGCCATTGACCGCCCCATCGATAATGCCCAGGTCCACCGGTCTGGTTAACACGCGCGTGACACCCTGGAAGGTATCGTACAGGATGGTGTTATGGAAAAAGTCGTGCCAGAAGGCCCAATCCAGCTTTTCAGCCAGCCAGCGCGCCGCCCGCCCGAACGGAACGACAAACACGCGGTCGTAGGTTTCGTCCCACGACAGCCGCGCGTTCGACAGTGCGAACACGCCCGCCGTCGAGGGGTTGACCGCCAGTGGGTCGCGCCCGGTGACGGGCGGCTGGCTCTCGCGCCAGATCAGCGGGCGTTTGCCGTAGGTGCGTCCGGCCAGCAGGATCATCGCCAGCCCCGCGCCGACGGCAAGAGCCGCCAGCAACAACTGCGCGCCCGCCGCGTGCGCATAGACGACGCTGTGCTCCAAAAAGTCGGTCAGGGCGTGCGTCGGCACGACCCAATCCACCACCCAGAAGCCGCTCGGCACGTTGACGAAGCCGATCAGAACGGTGCCGATGGCGAGGGCCACCAACACGTTGCGCATGGCGCTCATGCCGTAGGATTCCTCGGTGGCGTACTTGGCCGCCTCGGTGCGCGGCTCGCCGTGAAAGATCAGCACCACCTGCCGCCAGATGTAAAAGGCCGTGAACAGCGCCGAGACGAACAGCAGCGTGAAGGCAATGTAGCCCTCCAGCCGGTTATCCAGAAAGCCCACGTTGAGCGCGTCGGCCAGGATTTCGTCCTTCGACCAGAAGCCCGCCAGCGGGAAGATGCCCGCCAGCGCCAGCGCGCCGATCACATAGGTACGGTAGGTGGTGGGCATCGCCACGCGCAGGCCGCCCATGTTGCGCATGTCCTGGGCATCGAACGGCTCCGCCTCCTCGTGGGAATCGCTGTGCCCGCGCGCGTGGGCCACGTGGTGATGGCCGTGCTCCACGCCGTGAATCACCGCGCCGCTGCCGAGGAACAACAGCGCCTTGAAAAAGGCGTGCGTCAGCAGGTGGAACATGGCCGCGCCATAAGCGCCCAGGCCCGCCGCCGCCACCATGAACCCCAACTGGCTCACCGTGCTGTAGGCCAGCACCTTCTTGATGTCCCACTGGCCCAGGGCGATGAAGCCGCCCACCAGCGCGGTCAGCGCCCCGACGACCGCCGCCGTGCCGCTGCTGAACGGCGCGTGGTGAAAGAACACGTTGCTGCGCACCATCAGGTACACGCCCGCCGTGACCATCGTGGCGGCGTGGATGAGCGCACTCACGGGCGTGGGGCCGGCCATCGCGTCCGGCAGCCAGACGAACAGCGGAATCTGCGCGCTCTTGCCCGTCACGCCGAGCAGGAACAGCAGCGTGATCAGCGTCAGCACCAGCTCAATCGACAGGCTGAGCGGCCCGATCTGCACCGTCGCGCCCTCGGCGATCATCAATTCAGCCTGATTGAAGACGCCCATCGTCGCCGCGCGCGGCGCGCCTGCCGCCACCCCTGTTTCGCCCTCCGCCGGAACAGCGGCCTCGGCGGCGTGTCCCTCCGCTCCCTCGCCTGTCGCTTCGACGCTATCCTCGCCTGCCGCATGACCGCTCAACGGCACTTCGCCCGGCTTGTAGAAATCAAGCGTGCCGAAGGTCCAGAAGATCAGGAAGACGGCGATCAGGATGCCGAAGTCGCCCACGCGGTTGACGATCATGGCCTTGCGCGCGGCGATGGAGTTGCGCCAGCCGACCGTGCCGAACTGCGGGTCGCGCTGGGTCTTATCCCACCAGAAGCCGATCAACAGGTAGCTGCACAGGCCCACGCCCTCCCAGCCGACGAACATCACCAGGAAGTTGTTGCCCGTCACCAGCAGCAGCATGAAGACGAGGAAGAGGTTCAGGTAGACGAAAAAGCGCGGATACAGCGGGTCGCCGTGCATATAGCCGGTGGCGTAAATGTGGATCAGCGAGCCGATGCCGGACACGATCAGCATCATCAGCACGCTCAGCGTGTCCACGCGGAACTGCCAGGCAATGTCCACCGCTGCCGAGGGGATGCCGATCCAGGTGGGCAGCAGGGGCAACTCGACCACGAACGGCTCGTAGCCCAGGTTCACCAGCGCGGACCATTGCAGCAGCGCCACCGCGAACGCCGTCAGCGCTGCGCCAACGGCCACGAAGCTCACGCCGCGCTCGCCCAAAAAGCGCCCGAAGAACAGGTTGATCAGCAGGCCGATCAGCGGCGCGAAAATCACCAGGGGGAGTAGCTGCGGGTAGTTTTCCATAAGGACGCCAGCCTATTCCAGATGCACTAACTAAATAGAGTCGATCCTCCGGGAAACGCGCGCCGTGCGGCGGGCCACCGGGGATTGAAATCCCCGGCTAAGCGGGTAAAGTCCACTGAAATGGACTCAAGGCCGCGAATGCTGAGGGCTGTCAGTCCACCAAAGTGAACTTTTTTGTTTAGCCGGGGACTCAAGTCCCCGGCACCTGGACAGCTCCATTCCCGGATTCGGTTGGAAAAGTCCAAGTACAGCCAGGCCGCCGATCAGCCTTCCATCTCGTGCAGCGCGTCGATGTTGATGCTCTGCTTGCTGCGGAAGATCGCCACGATCAGCGCCAGGCCGACCGCCACTTCCGCCGCCGCAACGGTCATCACAAAGAAGACGAAAATCTGCCCGTCCACGCCGCCCCACTGCCGCGCAAAGGCTACCAGCGCCAGGTTGCCGGCGTTGAGCATCAATTCCACCGACATGAAGATCAGAATGGCGTTGCGGCGGATCAGCACGCCCAGCACGCCCAGCACAAACAGCACCGCGCTCAACATCACGTACAGTTCAGTCGGGACAAACAGCGGTTCGGGGGTCATGGTTAGCTCTCAGCCGTTAGCTTTTAGCAATCAGCAGACGCAACGTGCAGGTTTTGAGCGCCGGGGACTCAGGTCCCCGGCTACGGATGTAAAGTCCACTGAAGTGGACTGACATCCGCTGTCTCGACCTGCATTTCAGTCCGCTTCAGCGGACTTTGCGGACTTAGCCAGGGGTTTTGAACCCCTGGCGACCGGGGCAAACACGGTCGTTTTTGAAACTTGCACAATTGCATCAGCAGTCAGCAAATCCGTCGTTCAGTTTACGTTCAGGCGACCCGGCTTTCCTCAGTGGGAGTAGCAGGGCTTACCGTCAATCCGTCCCACCCCCACCGCCGACGGTATCGCGCGCGCGGGTCTCCGGCGCAGGCACAGACGCCTGTGGCCCGATCAGCGGACGGCGCACTACCTTGCGCCGCTGCGTCTCGCGCACCAACTCCTCGCGCGTCAGCGCCACCGCGCCGATGATCGCCACCAGCAGCAAAATGCCCACGATCTCGAACGGCAGCAGGTAGGTCGTGAACAGCGCCGCGCCGATCTGCGCCGGGCTGCCGTACAGCGGCAGGGCCGCTTCACCGAAGTGCAGCGGCACGATGCGCGTGCTGCCGTCGGCAAGCTGTTCCGGCGCGATGATCAGCAGGTTGTTACTGTTGGCCTCTAACGCCAGGGCGCGGTAAACCGCCACGCGCGCGCCCTGGGCACCTGCGGCCGCGTCGGCGGGTAACGTGGCGCGCACTTCCAGTGCCATCCTCTCAACCGGCTCAAGCGTGATCACTTCCACCGGCTCGGCAAACGGTGCGTTGCGCAGCAGCACCCGGTCGTCGTTCGGGTCCGACGGCGCGCCCGCGTCCACCAGGTCTACCGGGCCGCTTTCGGGCAGGCCGTTGACCAGCGTCAGGCGCGCCTGGTTGCGATCTACCGGGCCAGGCGGCAGATGCAGCGCCGTGATCTGATAGCGCCCGTCAGCACCGACCGCCGCCAGCGTCACCAGTTCGCCCGGCAGCAAAACGACCTCGCCCAGAATGGCCGGAGACGAGAGCGCCGGGTCTGCCCCGGCAGGGAAGACCGTGAGGCCATATTCTCCGGCGGGCAGGCTGACATAGTCGGTCGTCTGGCGGAAATCGACGTTTTCCAGCACCAAGATGTTGTTGAAGTACACGTCTACCGGAGGCGCTTCGGCAGCGTGGATCAGGCGGACACGCGGGGCGTCGGCAGGCGGAGAAAGAACGTTGATCTTCCCACCGGCAATGGCGACGCCGACCGTCACCAGGAACACCAGCGCCAATCCCAGCGCCGCCGCCGGCAGCCAGGGAAGCTGACGCGAAGGCGTGGGCAGCCGCTCGGCCCCCAGCAGCATGATCACGAACAGGAACAGCACCATGATCGCCCCGGCATAGACGGCCACCTGCGCGATGGCGATGAACGGCGCGCCGAGCGTGAGAAAGAAAAACGCCACGCAGATGAAATTGACCACCAGAAAAAGCGCGCTGTGAATGGCGTTCTGGCTGATCAGCATCAGTGCCGCCGAAAGCACCGCCATACCGCCCACGACCAGGAAAATAATCACTTCGGTCATGATTCTATTTTTCCCGTACAATCTAGGTCAGGCTTGTGCAGTTTAGCGCAAAACGATGTGCTTTCCAAATGACTGACTCCCCCTGGGCGCGCCCGCTTTGCGGGTGGACCTGTTTGGGTAGGGACACGGTATAGCGTGTCCCTACGAATAGTTTCCTTCCGGTTATGCCCCCGCCTGGGCGTGCGTCTTCAGGCCGTAGCGCGCGCAGGCCAGATCGACGATCCGGTTGACCAACTGCTCATAGCTCCACCCGGCAGCCTTCGCCTGGATGCACAGATCGCTGTAATCGGGATTCAGGCCCGGCAACGGGTTCACTTCCAGAATGTAGGGCTTGTCGTTGTTGTGTTTATCCAGGCGGAAGTCCACGCGCGCCACATCCTGGCAGTCGATGACGCGGAACACGGCAGCGGACAGCAAGTGCAGTTCGTACAGCTGTTCCGGCGACAGCGGCGCAGGACAGAGGTAGTAATACTCGTCCGCCAGCTCCACCTTCATGCGATTGGTGTAGAGGCCCGCTTCCGATTCTTTGTACGGCTCGGTGTTGATCTCCAGCGCCGGGAGGAAATATAGCGTGTCGGGGAGGCGGTCCGGCAGAGCGCGCTCATTGACCCGCCGGGAGGTGAGCTGGCCCAGATTGCCCAACATGCCCACCGTCACCTCGCGGCCCTCGACATAGTGCTCCACCAGAATCGGCTCGTTGTAGCGGCGCATCTGCTTGCGAATCTGGTCGTAAAGCTGCCTGACGGTATACACGATGCTCTCGGCGCTGACGCCCATGCTCGTCCCCTCGCGGCTGGGCTTGACAAACAGCGGAAAGCGCAATTCCTCGTTGTTTTCGTCCAGCAGGTCCTCATCAATCGGCTCGTCGGGCCGCTCAAAGGTCTGAAACTCCGGCGTGGGCAGACCGTGATAGTAGAGGATGCGCTTGGTCATCGGCTTGTCCAGCGCCAGCGCCAGCGTGAGCACCTGGCTGCCGGTGTAGGGGATACGCAGCATCTCCAAAATACTCGGAATCTGCGCCTCGCGCCCGTCGCCGAAGTGCCCCTCGGCGATGTTAAAACACAGATCAGGCTGGTAGCGCAGCAGCCGGTCCACCAGGTTGAACGGCGGCAGGATGCTCGCCTCAAAGAATTCGGCCTGATGACCGCCGCTTTGCAAGGCGTTCACCAGGCCCTGGATCGTCTTGGGGCTGTCTAGATCGTCCCATTGATCCGGCGACATCCCTTCCCAGGAAGGGGCGTTTTGCTTCAGGTTAGCGAGAACGGCGATACGCATTTCAGGTTTTTATGGCCTCCTCAGGCGATGCAACACCGAACACACAAAGGTGTTATTTTACCAGAAATGCGGCGCGGGTGTCGGGTCCAACAGCCCGGATCACCGCACCACATCACACCGCCGTTCCACAGCGCGCTGCAAAGGGCGCGCCGGACCAATCGACCGGCAGGATGCCGGGGAGCGGTTGACCGCCCGGTGTGTCCCAGGGCATGGTGTTGGGGCGGGTCCAGTCGATGCAGCGGGCATAGGCGCGCCCGATGTCCTCCATCAGTGCGATCTCCTGCGGCTGGCGCGAGAGCACGCCCAACCGCGCCGGGTCGGGGCGGCCTTCTAGTGGCACGCCCAGCTTGTCGCGCACGCTTTCGCGGGTCAGCAGCGGGTTATAGCGGCGAAAGTCCAACCGCCCGCCGTAGATGGCGCGTGTGGTGTGTACCTGCTGCAACGAGGCGTCGTCCTGGCCTTCCAGGTAAAGGTAGTTCAGCCAGTCTTTGAGCCAGAAGCGCGCCGCAGCGCCATCAGGATACGTATTGGGCGGCATCCCGGCGCCCAGCGAGATCAGGATCACGTTGCCGTCGGTGAAGCCCTCTGCCACGCCGATGTACTGCATGGCCTCGGTGGCGGCCACCAGGCAGGGATTGCCCGTGACGCCCACGCTGCCGTCGATCAGGTTGCGGGCGACGGGCGGCAGGTAGATCGGGGCGGCGGCGCTGGCCGCTACCGCGCCACAGAGCGGCCAATCGGCAAAGGCCGCCGCGCCCGGCCCGGCGCTGACGATGTAATAGGTGTTGCCGGTGCGCACGTCTTTGGTGGTCATCAGCAAGATCGGGTGGTCCAGGTCCCCGACGCGCTTCCCCTCAGCATACGGCCCCAGCAGTTCGAGAAACGGCTCCAGCGGATAAAGATGGCGCAGGCCGCCCAGCAGATAGCGCAGCCAGAACCCCACGTCTTGCTGCCCGAAAGCGCGCGGCAGGTGATCTTTGTAAACGATGTCGAGAATCTCCTGCGCGCTGAAGCCGAGCGCCAGCGCCGCCGCGATGACCGCGCCGGTGCTCGTCCCGGCCACCAGGTCGAACATCTGCGGACAGGGCCGGCCGGTCATCTGCTCCAGTTCGGCCAGCAGCGCCGCCGTGAGCGCACCGCGCATCCCGCCACCGTCGATGGCAAGGATCAGCTTTTTGCCGTCCGGGTTGAAATCCAACACGCGGTTTTCCCCCTGTGTGGCCCGCTCTCCCCGACCGCCTGCCCGGCGTCAGTCCCCCCCGCCGCCAATCGAATCGGGAGAAACTGCGAAGGCGAAAAAAGCCGGAGGCCCGGAATACGGCATATCCGGGTCCTCTACAACAGCACGCTATCCCCCTATTTAGGGTCCTGCATTTCCGGAATCGACCAGTTGAAACTGCCCGCCGGGACCCGCTGCGGAGTGTCTTGGCCGCCCGGCGGAACCGGGTCGAGCAGTTCGGCTTTGGTGTAGATCGCGTCACGCCGGTTGGTGAAGCTCAGGCGGTGCTCATGGCCGAGCACGATGGCCTCGGTCGGGCAGGCGTCCTCGCAATAGCCGCAGAAGATGCAGCGCAGCATGTTGATCTCGTAGGTTTTGGCGTAACGTTCGCCGGGGCTGTAGCGCTGCTCATCGGTGTTCTCCGCCGCCTCGACCCAGATGGCGTCGGCGGGGCAGGCCGCCGCGCACAGCGCACAGCCGATGCACTTTTCTAGGCCGTTATCGTAGCGGGTCAGATGATGGCGACCCTTGTAACGCTCGCGGAAGGGACGCTCCTCCTCCGGGTACTGATACGTCACCGGCTCCTGGAAGAGGTGCTTCAATGTGGTAGCAAAGCCGCGTATCACGTTCACAGTATGGCGATCCTCTCATCAACAATAAACGGCTATTCAGGGATGCAGACGTTACGGTGCTTCGGCGGTCCCTGGCGGCGGTTCGACCGGGGCGGCGGCCTGTATCCGGGCGGCCTCGGCTTGCTCGCGCTGGCGGCGCAGGTCGTCTACAAAGGCTTCCGCTTCCCGACGTTGCTTTACCAGCCAGTCATACACGGCAAACGGCGGGGCGATCAGCGCGCCGACCACCTGGACGATCATCCAGCCCAGGCCGGCGCGCGCGTCCGTCATCTCCGGGCGGCGTTCGGGCAGGCTGCGCCGCCACAGCCCCACCAGCACGATCAGCAGCACCAGCCCGAAGACGATCCCGGCAGCGATCATATAGCCGTTCGGGTCGGCGGTCAGATCGCCCAGCGCCAGTGACACGGCGCTCCAGGCCACCGCCAGCAACGACAGCGGCAGCATCACCTTCCAGCCGAAGGCCATCAGGCGGTCATAGCGGATGCGCGGCAGCGTGGCGCGCACCCACACGAACAGCGCCAGGAACACCACCACTTTGATGAACACATTGATCGGGCCGAGGATGGGAGCCTGCTCGACCAGCGGGAGCGGCCAGTAATAGCCGCCGAAGAACAGCGCGGCGACGATGGCACTGATGGTGATCATGGAGATGTATTCGGCAGCGAAGAACAGGGCGAACTTCATGCCGCTATACTCGGTGTGATAGCCGCCGGTCAGTTCTGACTCGGCTTCGGGCATGTCGAAGGGTGCCCGGTTGGTCTCGGCCAACATGGCGACCAGGAGAATCCCTGCCGCCAGCGGGTTCTGAAAGGCGAACCAGCCCAGAATCGGCGGCGACGCCTGCGCCTCGATGATGTCCCCCATCGACATGCTACCGACGATCATGATCGGCACGACAATTGCCAGGCCCATGCTGAGTTCATAGCTGATCATCTGGGCGCTGGCACGCAGGCCGCCCAGCATGGCGTACTTGTTGGCGCTGGCCCAGCCCGCCAACACGATGCCGTAGGTGCTGATACTGGTGATCGCCAGTATCCACAGCACGCCGACGTTCACATCCGCCAGGCCCAGCGGCACACGATACCAGTGGCCGTCGAACCAGGGCAGCAGCAGCGGCGGGCCGAGCGGCACCACTGCCAGCACGATCAGCGTCGGCACGACCTTGATGGCCGGCGCCAGCCAGAAGATCACCTTGTCGGCGCTGGCCGGGGTGACATCCTCTTTGGTGATCAGTTTGATGCCGTCGGCGATGGGCTGGGCAATGCCGCCGATGCCGACGCGGTTCGGCCCGACACGATGCTGAAAGGCCGCCACCAAGCGGCGCTCCAACAGGGTCGTATAGGCGAAGCCGCCCATCAGCGTGGCGAACAGGAGCAGGCTCATCACCACCGCGTGCCCCACGCTGCACACCGTATTGGCCGAACATTCGATAATCAGGCTGGGATCGATCATGCGAACATCCTCTCCCCAAAAGCCATCAGCGGTCAGCTGTCAGCAGTCAGCGGTCGGATTTGACCTTTTGAATAAGCGACGCAAGCATTCGTTTCACTTCGACAACCTCGTGTGCAAGCGGATGGTAATCCGCATCATTGAGAAAACCGAGATCGTGAGCCAGCAGCAAATGGTATTCCAGCTCGCTGGCCGAGCCCATTGCAATTTGCAGAAAGCGCCCCAGTTCGGTATTTCCGTCCCGCCCACAACCCTCAGCAATATTTGCAGGAACAGAAGCACAGGCACGGCGCACCTGGCTCGTCAGTCCGTACAACTCGTCTTTCGGAAACACTGCCGTCGCCCGGTACACCGCCAGGGCCAACTGGTGTGCTTTCTCCCACACTTTCAGCGTCCGAAAGTCTTTCATGGCAGTCAGCCTTCAGCAATCAGCGGTCAGCTTTCAACAATAAGCAGACCCAATGTGCGGATTTCAAAAACGACCGCGTCCGCCCCGGTCGCCAGGGGTCCAAAACCCCCGGCTAAGTCTGCAAAGTCCGCTGAAGCGGACTGAAATGCAGGGCGAAATCGAGGCCGACAGTCCACTTCAGTAGACTTTACGTCCGTAACCGGGGATTGAAATCCCCGGCGTTGAAAACCTGCACAGCGCTTCAGCAGTCAGACGTCAGTGGCCGGACTTCAACAATGAGCAACTGGTCCCGGCGATCAGCAATTCATTGTGCACCGCGAGCGGCCTCTGGCAACCACACTTCCGCGAATGTCAATCTCCAACAGCCAGACGCTGATCGCTGATGGCTGACCGCTGATGGCTGAACACTTTCTCCACTGCGCCCACCAGCGGCGTGAACGGCGTCGGCACCTCCGACAGGCGCAGCGGCAGCAGGGCCGCCCCCGCTGGGAATGCGCCGTCCACCACCGCAATGACCTGCAGCGCGGCCCCTTCGATGTGGAGCTTCACCGTGTCGCCGTCGGCGATGCCCAGCCGGTCTGCGTCGGCGCGGTTCAGGCCGACGAACGGCTGCGGGATGCGCCCGTGCATCAGGGCGCTGGCGGCGAACTCCGGCGCGCGGTCGTACAGGCGGCGCAGCGGCAGGATCAGCAGTTCGCCCTCAGCGCGCGGTGCAGCTTCCGGCGCTTTGACGGGCCGGACGGTCAGTTTGCCGCGCCCTTCTGCTTTGACCGGCAGTTGAATGCCCGTGCCGCCTTTGGGCGGCTGCGCCGACCCGCCGTAAAAGCCCGGCGAGACGCCAATCGGCGGGGTTTGCGGCGCGGCCTGGGCCAGCGCGGGATAGCTGATGTGGGCATAAGCCTTCACGCCGGCGGCCAGGGCCTGCATCACCAGCGCCGGGCCGTTGCGCGGCGCAGCCTGCCCCAAGCGCTGGCCGATCAGGGCAATGGCTTCCCAGGCAGGCAAACTGTGCCCGACCGGGCCGTGCGCCTGGTAGAAACGCTGCACGCGCCGCATCCCGCTGGTGAACGTCCCGTCGCGCTCGGCGAAGCTCTGCACCGGCAGCACCACGTCGGCGTGTTCGGCAGTTTCGTCCCGGAACAGCGTCAGGTAGACCAGGAAGCCGTCGCCCGCCAGCGCGCCCGTCCAGGCGAAGTCCGCTGCCAGGGACGCCCCGGCAGCGATCAGCGCGCCGGGCTTTTCCGTCAGCAGGGCGCGGGTCGTCGCCGCCGTAAAGCCGAGGTCAAGCGCGCCCTGGGTGTTCGCCCCCGGCCAGACGGGCAGCAGGCCGTTGTTGGCCTTGCCGATATGCCCGGTGACGATCAGGAGATTGGCGGCGGATTGCAGCAGCGCGGTGTGCTCGTCGGGCGTGAGGCCGTCGTTGCCGGCCACGATCACCAGGTTTGCCGCCTTCGCCAGCGTCTCGGCGGGCACCTGGTGCGACCGGCGCATCCCCTTGAGCGACGCGGCCAGTCTGTCCAGGCCCTTCACGCGCTCCTCAACGAAGGCTTTATCCGTCCACTCCTCGCCGATGGCGGCGGCGGTCAGGCTGTTGAGCAGACCAACCGCCTCGCCGGGGGTGTAGCGGATCACGGCGCTGGCGTAGCGGTCCAGCTTGGCCGGGCGCACATTGGCGACGATCAGCGCCGCGCCCCGGTCCGCCGCCTGCTTGACCTGCAAGAACCACAGCGGCGCTTCCTCTTCCAGGTCGGAGGCGATGACCAAGATGGCGTCGCCCCGGCCCATCCGGGTGAAGTCCGTCCCACTGCCGACGCCAACGGTGTCTATGAGAGTCGTATCGCCCAGGGTAGCGGGCCACAGGCCGAGCCGCTCGCTGCCCAGCCCTGTCGCCAGTTCGCGCAGCGCCCACAGGTCCTCGTTGCTGAGCATCGGCCCGGCCACCACGCCGATGTTGTTCCCCGCCGCGCGCAGGCCCTCGGCGGCGGCATTGAGCGCCTGCTCCCACGTGGCCTCGACCAGCTTGCCGCGCCGGTTGCGGATCAGCGGCGCGGTCAGGCGGTCGGGACTCTGGCTGTAGTGATGGCCGAAGCGGCCCTTGTCGCAAATCCAGATTTCGTTGACCGCCTCGTTCTG
>Ga0209018_1000772_pt1 | contig 28302 bp, 29 predicted proteins | sample YNPBryBLVA2012_FD_185814 | JGI IMG/M metagenome (GOLD analysis project Ga0209018, IMG submission 185814) | Anoxygenic and chlorotrophic microbial mat microbial communities from Yellowstone National Park, USA - YNP Bryant BLVA 2012 (SPAdes)... ...
CAGCAGGCGGGCTGGAGGCCGCAGCTGCTCGACGCCGGGGCATCGGCTCCTCAGGGGCCGGGCGGGGAGGCGCTGCGCGTGGAGGCGCCGCTGCCGCTGCCTCGCGAGCTTGCCAGCACCCGGGAGGCTTCCCCCGAAAAGCGGCTCACCCTGGTGGTGCGTTGGGTGAGCCAGCAGGTGCTCCTCGTGGAGGGGGACCAGGGAGCTCAGGATGCGGTTTCGGTGTTCCACCGGCGAAAGGGGCGCTGTTCCGGCCGGGCCAACCTGGCGGTGGCGCTGCTGCGCCAGCTGGGGGTGCCGGCCCGGGTGGTGCACGGGCTCTTGTTCCGGCCCCAAGGCCCGGCGTGGCACCGCTGGGGGGAGGCCTGGTTGCCGGGGCTGGGCTGGCGGCCGTTCGACCCCGGGGTGGCGGTGGGGGTGGTGGGGGTGCGGTACGTGCCCATGGCCGGGGCGGGGGAGGGTGTGTCGCTTTCGGGGGCGGCGCTGCTGCGGCTGGAGGAAGCGGGGTTCTTGGAGCTCCCGCAGCTTTACGGGTTGCGCATGCCCCGGCACTGGCCCGGGGTGCTGCTTGCCCCAGGGAGAAAAGCCCTATGAGGAGCATCGTCGGCCGCTTCGCGGATCTGAGCTTGCCCGAGCTTTTGCGCCTTTTGACCGCTGCCTCGGTGGCCGGGGAGCTTGCGCTGCGCAACACTGCGGGGGAGGCCAGGGTGCGGGTGGCGGCGGGGATGGTGGAGGGGGAGGTGAGCCCCGTGGCCCTGGCTGCCTACCACCGGCGGGAGGGGTCCTTTACCTTCCGCCCCGGGGAGGTGGAGGCGGAAACCAACTGGCAGCCCATGGAGGAGTTCCTGGTGCGCTTGGCCAGCACCCCACCGCCGGGGGAGGTACCGCGATCCGACGTGCTCGCCGAGTTGCGGGAAACCCTCCAGGAGGTTTCGCCGGTGGCGGGGAGCAACGTGCTGGTGCTGGCCGCCGACCCCAGGCCCTACCGGGGGATGGAGCTGGATTGGCAAAAGCGAGGGTGGCAGGTGCGCATCCTCTTGAACCCTTCTTGGCCGGAAGGGGAAGTTTTCCACGCGGCGGTGTTCCACTTGCCGGGCTCGGCCACCTTGGCGGGGCAGGGTGGGGTCTGGCTGGAGCTGCTCTCCCACGCGGCAGCGCAACGGCCGCCGGTGCCGGTGATCTGGGTGGGGGGGCTGGCGGATGCCTACCTGCGGCACGAGGCGGTACAGCGGGGCGCCGCGTTCCTGCTCCCTGGCCCTGCGGGGGAGGTGGGGGAAGCGGCCCGGTGGTTCCGGGAGGACGTGACTGCCTTGCTGGAGCGCTTGCTCCGCCCCCGGGAGGTGCACCCTTCCGGTGGTGCGCTCCAGGAGTTTTTCCTGGCGCTCCACGCGGACACCACCCCCGAGGAAGCCAGGGCCTCGTTGCTGCGCTTGGCCGCTTCGGCGTTTTCCCGGGGGGTGCTGCTGGCCTGCCGGGCGGAGGGGTTCGAGGTGCTGGGGGGGTTCGGATGTCCCACCTTGCCCCGACGCTTGCCCCGGGGGGTGGCGGCGCTGGAGGAAGCGGTGCTCCGGGGGCAGGAGGTGGAGCTGGAGGGCGTGGAGGAGGCAAGCTTGGGCTTCCTTTTGGGCGGCCAGCGCCGTCTTTCTCTTTTCCCTTTGCGGGTGCGGGGGGAGGTGGCGGGGATCCTGGTGGCCAGCGGGCCCAGGGCTGGGGGGGACACTCGGGAGCTGGCAGCGGTGGCCAAAGGCGCCGGCCCGCTCCTGGCGCTCTAAGGGGTTTGCGAGGACTTGCCCTGGCAAAAGCTCCCAGCCTCGCCGTGGGATCGAACAGCCACAAGTACCTCGCCGTGCCAGTTTCGGTGTACACTCGGGTAAGGAGGAGCCATGAACGAAGAGCGGCTTCTCGAGAGGATCGTGCTGGATCCCGAGGTGCTGGTGGGGAAACCGGTGATCCGCGGCACGCGGCTTTCGGTGGAGTACGTGTTGAACCTGCTTGCCCACGGGACAACCGTGGCGGAAATCCTCGAGGAGTACCGCGGGCTCACGCCAGAGGACATCCAGGCGTGCCTACTGTTTGCCACGAAATCTTTGGCTGACACCACGTTCCTGCCATTGGTTCCGGAGCCTGCCTGAGTGCGTTTCATGGTGGATGAATGCGCTGGCCCGGCGGTGGCGGCCTGGCTCCAGCGCCAGGGCCACGAAGTGTTCTCGGTCTTCGAAGAGGCGCGGGGCGCCTCCGACGCCGAGCTGATCGCGAAGGCGCATGCCGGTCGTTGGATCCTCGTCACCGCTGACAAGGACTTCGGGGAGCGGATTTTCCGCGAGAGGCAACCGCACTGCGGCGTCGTGCTCCTCCGCTTGGAAGACCAGCGTGCCGCGCGGAAGATCGCGGTGCTCGCCAGACTGCTGGAGAACCACGGCGAGCGGCTCCCCGGGCATTTCGTGGTGGTCACGGAAACCCACGTGCGCTTCGCGCGCTGCTGAGCAAGGGCGGGGTACGGTTCAACTCGCGCAGGGGATGCTTCAGGGGAGCCGAAAGCTTTCGAGGCTCTGCTCCGGGTGGGAGGCGTACCAAGCGAAGGCGAACACGTAAAGCGCGGGCGGCAGCGGGCCCTCCGAAGGGTCCAGCTCCGCCAGCCCGGTACGGGGCAGCGGCAGCAGCCGTAGGCGGTGCCCCCGGACATGGATCTGCCGGGCTTGGCCGGAAGGTTCCGAGGCAACCCCTGCCAGGGGGAGCACCAGCGGGTCCGTGAACGGCCAGAGCACCAACAGCGTGCTCTTGGCAGGCCAAGGGGCTTGTGACGGGTAGGGCGGGAAAACAGAAAAACGCAGCAGGTCCGAGCCCAGGTAGCTGCTGTAGGGGTCTCGCTTGTACTGCGGCAGGTGCTGTCTGTCCGGCTGCACCACGGTGGTATCCGGGTGCCTCGCTTGCCAGCGCTGCCAGGTGGTGAGGGTGAACGGCAGCGGCGTCAAGGAAAGCCCCTCAGCAGCTGCCGGGCCGCTCACCGCCCGGCCCAGAAGCGGCAGCCAAAGCCCGCGGGAAGGGTCCCCCGCCTCGTAGACCAGGCCGCAGGAGTTCCACAGCAGCCCGCTCACCCGGAAGCTGGGCACCCGCTGGGCCAAGCGCCGAGAAAAAACTGCCACCAGCCCACAGAGCGGCTGGTGCACCACGAGGATCGGGGTTCCCCCCAGGGTGTCGTTGGCAAGCTCGTGGAACACGAGAACCCGGAGCGGGTAGGCCCGGCTTTGCCCCCCTAACTGCACCCCCACCACCGGATCCTGGGGGAGCAGGAAGCGGCGGCCCAGGGAGGGCAGCGCTGCTGCGTCCAGCGCGCCCGGCTCCTCCAAGGCCGGGATGCCGTCCCGGGGGATCCCCCCAGCCACCAAAGGCCTCGGATCCACCAGCAAGGGGGCCAGCGGAAAGCCGTAGCTCTCCACGTGCCTTCCGTCCCCCACCTTGGGGGGTTGGCTTTTTGCTAGCTGCAGCATCCACCACGCCACCACGGCGCTCACCGCCCCCAAGGCGAAGAGCAGGGGCCAGAGACCGCTCCTCCAAAGGCTAACGCGCGGTGAGCGGGGCATGGAGGGTGGCCCGGGCCGTCACCGCGGGGGCGCTCCCGGCCCAGGTGTGGCGTTCCCACACCAAAAACGCCAGCACCAACGGGAGGTAGGCCAAGGTGGCAAGAAACAGCTTGCGAGCCGCCCGTTGGCTGGCCCCCCGCAGGAGCTGGTACGCCGGGGCCAGCAGCAAAACCCCCAGGGCACTAGCGGCCACCGCGAAGGGAGGCCCTGCCAGCCGCGCCGCCACGAAGCTCAGGGTGGTGGCCACGGTGGCAAGCCCGTAGAGCAGCGAGAAACGGGCGGTGAGCTGCCCCTGGGGATCCACCTCGGGGAGCATGCGGAACCCGCCCCGGCGGTAGTCGTCCCGGTACAGCCAAGCGAGGCTCAGGAAGTGGGGGATCTGCCAGAAAAACAGCAGCGCCGCAAGCAAGAAAGCTCCACCCTGCAACTGCCCCCGGGCGGCGGCCCAGCCCATCATCGGCGGCAAGGCGCCGCACACCGCCCCCACCAAGGTGCAGAACGGCGTGCGCACCTTCAGCGGGGTGTACACCAGCACGTACAGCAGCACCACGGCGAGACCTAGGGCCGCGGTGAGGGCGTTCACCTGAAAGAGCAACAACCCCAGCCCCGCCGTCGCGGCCCCGAGGCCGAAGGCAGTGCCGTAGCGCCGGGAGAAAAACCCCGTGACCAGCGGACGGTGGGCGGTGCGGGCCATGCGCCGGTCCCGCTCCACCTCCAGCGCTTGGTTGAGCGCCATGGCCCCCGCCGCGGCGAGAGCTGTGCCGAAGCAGGTGAGGGCGAGTCGCACCCCCCAACCGTGGGGTTCGGCCAAGAGGAACCCTGCGGCGGTGGTGACCACCACCAGCAGGGAAAGGCGCACCTTGGCAAGCTCGCCATGGGCCGCCAGGGTTCGGAGCAAGGCACGCACCGCACCTCCCTTTCGCGACTGAGACAGAATAGCACGAAAGCCCCCCGGGGACGAGCTTCCGGCAAGCGGGGCGTTGCTATGATGCCGGCGGAGGAGCGGGCGGTGCGTGGAATGAGCTTGCCTTTGGCGTTCGCTTTCGCGGTGGCCATGTGGGCCGTGGGTTACGTGGGGCGTTTCCCCGGGGTGGAGGCGCCACCGGCCCTGCTGGGGACCGTGTTCCTGCTGCTTTACGTGGCTGCCGGAGCCGCGGTGCGGGCCCTGGGAGGACCGTTCCGGCAAGCGGTGGCGGTGGGGGTGGGCGCATCCGCCATCAACCTGCTGATCCTCGGCAGCCTCTTGGGGGAGCGCCCCGGACCCAGCCTCGCGGTGGCGGTGCCCGGGGCGCTTTTGGCAGGAGCGGTGCTGGCGGGTGCGGGGTTTTCCCTCGCCCGGCCGCTTCCGGGGGCGCAGCCGGTTCCCTGGGACGCCATGTTCGCCCGGGTGGCGGTGGCGGCCACGTTCCTGCTGGTGGTGGCCGGGGGGCTGGTCACCTCCCACGGAGCTGGGTTGGCAGTTCCCGACTGGCCCAACAGCTTCGGCAGCAACATGTTCCTCTTTCCGCTTTCCCGCATGACCGGGGGGGTTTACTACGAGCACGCCCACCGGCTGTTCGGCAGCTTGGTGGGGCTCACCACCCTGGCCCTGGCCTTCTACCTTTCCCGCCGCTCCCACCCCCGCTGGGTGAAGGCCTTCGCTTGGGGGCTTGCCGCCACGGTGGTGGTGCAGGGGATTTTCGGGGGGTTGCGGGTCACGGGCCGTTTCACCCTGGCCCAGGATCCGAGCTTGCTTTCCCCGTCCCTGGCGCTGGCGGCGGTGCACGGGGTCTTGGGGCAGCTGTTCTTTTCGGGGTTGGTGGCCCTGGCCACGGTGCTTTCCCCGCGGTGGGCGGCCCGGGAGCCCCAGGTTGCTTCGCCGCTTTGGCCCCGGATGCTTTGGGGGCTTTTAGTGGTGCAGCTGGTGTTGGGGGCGCTGCAGCGGCATTTTTCCCGGGGGATTCTGGTGCACATCACGCTGGCCACGCTGGTGCTGCTGGTGGCGGTGCTGGGGGGAGCGGGGTTGGTGGCGCGGTGCCGGCCTCCCTTGACCCCCGCGGGGAAGGCGCTGCTGGTGGTGGTGGGGGTGCAGGTGGTGCTGGGGTTCGCTGCCTTCTGGCTGCGGGGTTTCCCCGCGGGGCAGCGGGCCCGCTCCCCTTGGGAGGTGCTGCTGGTGACCGGCCATCAGGCCCTCGGGGCGGTGCTTTTGGCCCTGGCCACGGTGATCCTCGTGTGGAGCTGGCCTTCCCGTGTTCGTGGCTGAGACGTTCGTGTCGCTTCAAGGGGAGGGGATACTGGCCGGGACCCCGGCGTTTTTCGTCCGCACCTCCGGTTGCAACCTCCGCTGTGCCTGGTGCGACACGCCGTACACCTCCTGGAACCCCGAAGGGGAACGGCGTTCGGTGGCTCAGCTCGTGGAGCAAGCGCGGCAGGCGGGGCAGCACTTCGTGGTGATCACCGGGGGCGAGCCGTTGCTGCAGCGGGAGCTCCCCAAGCTTTGTCAGGCGCTGGCGGCGGCAGGTCACCACATCACGGTGGAAACCGCGGGCACCGTCGCCCCGGCTTTCGTTTGCCACCTGCTCTCGGTATCGCCCAAAACCGGGAACTCCGATCCCCCAGGGCCTTGGCAGGCGCGGCATCGTGCGCTGCGCCAGGACCGCCGGCCGCTTTCGGAGCTTTTGGCGCGCCACCGCGAGTACCAGCTCAAGTTCGTGGTGCGGGGGGAGGAGGACATGCCGGAGATCCTCGAGCTTGTGGAAGAGCTCCAGGCGGATCGGGGGCGCGTGCTGCTGATGCCCGAGGGAAAGACTGCCGAGGAGGTACAGGCCCGGGCCCCCGCCGTGGCGCGCCTCTGCCTCGCTTGGGGTTTTCGCTTCTCCCCCAGGCTGCACCTTTCGCTCTTCGGCCCGGGAAGGGGGGTGTAGGCGGTGCAGCGAGCGAGCACCGAGGCCGTGGCCCAGATGCTTCGGGCGGCGGTGGGAAGCGGGCTCGCCCCGGGGTTCGTGGCGCTGTGGGGGGAAGCGGAACGGCACCACTGCGTGGCGTTCGGGTCCCGGGGGCTGGGGCTGGGCCCCACGGGGCCGGAGGTGTGGTACGACCTGGCTTCCCTCACCAAGCCGCTGGTGACCACCACCTTGCTGCTTCTGGCCCGCCGCCAGGGGCTTTCCCTGGAGGACCCCCTGGGGCGGTTCTTGCCCGAGCTGGCGGGTACCCCGTGGCAGGGGGTCACCTTCTGGCAATGCCTCACCCACACCGCCGGCTTTCCCCCTTGGTACCCGCTCTACGCTCAGGGGGAGCTTTCCCGAAACGGGTACCTCCGGGCTTTGAGGGAGGTTCCGCCCAGTCACTCCCCCGGGGAAGAGGTGGTGTACTCCTGCCTGGGGTTTGTCGCCCTGGGTTTCGTGCTGGAGAAGGTGGGCGGGATGCCGCTGGGGGAGCTCTTCGCCCGGGAAGTGGCGGCACCGCTGGGACTTTCGGGGTGCTTGGGGTTCGCCCCGCCGCTCGCCACCCGGGTGGCCCCAGGGGAAAAGCGGCCCTTCGTGGAGGAGGCGTTGTGCGCCAAGCTTGGCCTTGCCGCCAGCCCCCCGCCGCCGCTTCCGGGGCGCTGGTCCTGCGACGACGGGAACGCCCGGGGTCTGGGAGGCGCGGCGGGAAACGCGGGCCTGTTCGGTACGGCTTGGGGGGTGTTTCGCTTGGCTTGCGAGTACCTCCCGGGGTGCAGCCGCTTGCTTTCCACCGAGGAGCAGCGCTTGGCCACGGCGAACCACACCCCTGGCTTGGGGCAGGCCCGGGGGCTGGGGTGGCAGCTGGCAGCCACGCCGGGCTGCTCCGCGGGACCGGCGCTGGCTCCCACCTCCTTTGGGCACACGGGGTTCACTGGCACTTCCCTCTGGGTGGACCCGGGGCGCGGCATGGTTTTCGTGCTCTTGGGGAATCGCCTGCACCCCGGGGGGCGGACCCCGGATCTGCACCCTTTGCGACGGCGCTTCCACGCGGTGGCGATGGCACTTGCAGCGCAGGGACGAACCCCCTAGGATGAGCGGGCTATGAGGCGTTGGAGCTTCGCGGGGTTGATGCTGGGGATCGCAGCAGCGGTGGGGGCGGAAAAACCGCCCCGGGTAGTGGTGCTGGGGTTCGATGGGGCGGATGCAGCGCTCACCGAAAAGCTCATGGCCGAGGGGAAGCTGCCGCACCTGGCAGCGTTGGCGGCCCGAGGGGGGTACGCGCAGCTCGCCCCCACGGTGCCAGCGCAAACCCCGGTTTCCTGGGCCACCTTCGCCACGGGTCGGGACCCAGGCGGCACGAGGATCTTCGATTTTCTCCGCCGGGACCCCATGACCTACATGCCCACCTTCGCGGTGGCCGAGGAGCGCAAGCGGCCCTTCCTTTTCGGCAAGGCGAACCGCTGGGCCGCCTGCGGCAGCTTGGGCGTGCTGGGCTTCCTCCTGGCGTTGGGGCTGGCGCGGCTTTTCCGCAGGGGGCGTCCTTGGCTCCACGCTCTGCCGGTGGGGGTGCTGGCTGCCGCGGCGGGGTTCTTGCTGGGGGGGTGGCTGCCACCGGAGATCCCCACGGTGGAAAGCCGCCGCCAAGGGACGCCGTTCTGGCAGCTGGCCGGAGAGGCGGGGATCCCAGCCACGGTGGCCCGGGTGCCGGTGACGTTCCCAGCAGCGCCGTTCCCCCACGGCCACCTCCTGGCAGGGCTGGGAGTGCCGGACCTGCGCGGGCGCATCGGCGCTCCCGCCTACTACACCACCGACCCGAACTTCGCCCCAGGCTTCGACAACGAGTTTTCCATCGAGGTGATCCGTCTCCCCCAGGGCAAGCGCTGGGAAACCAAGATCCTCGGTCCCCAGGACCGGCTTTTCGGCAAGGTGAGCTACCTGGAAACCCCGCTGTGGCTGGAGGAGACCGAGGACGGAGAGAGCTTGCGCTTGCGCACCTGCGGGCAGCAGGTGCAGCTGCGCGCCGGGGAGTGGAGCCCTTGGCTGCGGGTGTGCTTTGCGTTCAACCCCTTGGTGCGGGTCACCGGCTGGTCGCGCTTCAAGCTCCTGGCGCTGCGCCCCCATCTCAAGCTTTACCTCCAGCCCATCAACCCGGATCCGCTGCGCACCCCACCGGGGTTCGACCTCTCGGCCCCCCGCCCCTGGGCCGGGGAGCTGTTCCGCGAGTTCGGGCCGTTCAAGACCGTGGGGTGGGCGATAGATACTTGGGCCCCCTCGGAGAAGGTGGTGGACGAAGTCACGTTCATGGAGGACATCCAGCACACCGAAGGGGAGGAGTTCCGGCGCTTGCTGCGCCACTTCCTAGAGGGCTCCGACCAGCTTTTGGTGCACTACTTCGAGTTCACCGACCGCGTGGGGCACATCCTCTGGCGCGCCTTGGATCCGCAAAACCCGGCCTACCCGGGGGAACGGGCGGGGGAGCTCGAAGCTATGGTGGAGGCGGCGTACCGGCTCATGGACGAGATCGTTGGCGAGGTACAGGGCAAGCTGGGGCGGGACGACGTGCTCATCGTGCTTTCCGACCACGGCTTTTCCACCTGGCGCCGCTCGTTCCACATCAACACGTGGCTCGCCCGGGAGGGTTACCTGGCGCTCACCGCGCCCTCGGGCCAAGTGGAGAACCTGGAAAACCTCTTCAACCGCGGCCAGTTCTGGCCCAACGTGGACTGGGGGCGCACCCGGGCGTACCACCTGGGTTTGGGGGGGCTGTACATCAACCTGGCGGGGCGGGAGCGGTTCGGGGTGGTGGCCCCGGGGGAGGAGTACGAGCGGCTGCGGCGGGAGCTGGCGGCGCGCTTGGAGGCGATCGTGGACCCGCAAACCGGTGAGCACCCGGTCTCCCGGGTGTTCCTCCGGGAGGAGGTCTACAAGAGCTTCGACCCGCAGCTCATCCCCGATCTCATCGTCACGACCTCCCGAGGCTGGCGCATCTCCTGGCAAAGCGCCCTGGGAGGGATGCCCGATCGCCTTTTCGAGGACAACGCCCGGGTTTGGTCCGGTGACCACTGCACCCTGGACCCCCGGGTGGTGCCGGGGGTGCTGTTCGCCAACCGCCCCTTGCTGCGTCGGGATCTGGCGATGCTGGACGTGTACCCCACGCTTTTGAAGCTGCTGGCTTTGCCCGCCCCCGAGCCCCTGGCCGGCCACCCGTTCCTGTGAGCGGCGCCAAGCTTGCGGCTGCGAGGCTTTTCGGTTCGCTGCTGGTGCTGCTGGCGGCAGGGCGGCCGGTGGCAGCTGGCGAGGCAGCGGAAGCCGAGGAGCTCTCCCGCAGAGCCGCGGCTTTAGCGCAGCGGCTCGAGCAGCTGGCGGCGCAGGCCGGGAGCTTGGAAAGCCGCCGGGCGCAGCTGGAAAACGAGCTGGCGGTGGCGGCGCTGCGGCTGGAGCAAGCCCGCACCGCGAGCCAGCTGGCCGAAGCCGAGCTTGCCGGCGCCAGAAAGCGCCTGGAGGCGCTTTCCCGGCAGGTGGAGGAAAAGCGGCAGCAGTTTTTCGGCCAGCTGGGGGCGCTGCGCAGCCTCCAACGGGCTTTCCCCAGCGTGATGCTGGCTGCCCCCTGGTCGGACCCCCAGAAGCTGGTCCGGGTGGTGACGCTGCTTCTGGCTGTGGCTTCCTACCACAAGCTCGCGCTGGCGAACCTGGCGGCGCTGGAGCAGCAGCAAGCCCAGGCGGTGGCGGCGGTTTCCCAGAAGCAGGAGGCGCTGCGCGCCACCCTGGGGCAGCTCACGGCGCGGCGCCGGGAGCTTCTGGCCACCCGGCAACGGGTGCTGGCGGAGCTGGCGGCGTTGGAGGCGGAAAGACGGCAGCAGGCAGTGGCGCTTTCCGAGGTGCAGGAGGCCCAAGGGCGACTGGAGCGCCTCTGGGGCAGGGTGGCGGGGGAGAGCAAGGATTTTGCCGGCCAGGTGCGGCTTTTGAAGGGGGGGCTCCCCTGGCCGGTGGAGGAGGGGCAGCTTTTGCGTGGTTTCGGCAAGCAAAGGGACCCGCGGTACGCCACGGTGGTGCTCCACCCGGGCTGGGACTTGGCCGCCCCACCCGGGGCGGAGGTACGGGCGGTGGCCCCGGGGAAGGTGGTGTACGCCCAGTACTTCAAGAGCCTGGGGAACCTGGTGATCCTCGCCCACGGGGACGACCTCTACACGCTTTATGGCCGGCTTGCTACCATGTTCGTGAGCGGCGGCCAGCGGGTGGCCATGGGGGAACCCCTGGGGCTTGCGGGCCCTTCGGGGCCCGACGGGAACCTGTACTTCGAGCTGCGCAACGGCACCAAGGCGCAGGACCCCGCCCAGTGGTTGCGGCCGGCGCGCACGAGGTGAGCATGAGCGGGAAGAAGGCGTTCCTGGTGGCATCGTTGGTGGTGATCCTCGCCCTGGGGGCGTTGGCTGCCACCTCCGGGAAGGTAGGGGAAGGGCGGTACAAGCTCATCGGGCTCTTCTCCCAGGTGGTTTCGTTGGTGCGCTCCTCCTACGTGGAGGAGGTGAGCGTGGCGAAGCTCGAGGAGGGGGCGCTTTCGGGGTTGGTCACCACCGCCGATCCCCAGGGGACCTGGGTGCCGGAGGCCGCTGCCGCCGAGGTGCGGGCCTACTTCGCTCGCCCCTTGCCCCCCTTCGGGTTGGTCCTGGGTTGGCAGAGCTCCTACCCGGTGGTGCTGCAAGTGCTCCCGGGCTCGGCGGCTGCTGCCGCGGGGATCCTCCCCGGGGAGCTCATCGAGCGGGTGGGGGACCAGCCGGTGCGTGCCCGGCCCCTCTGGAGGCTGCTTGCGGCGTTGGAGCAAAAAGCCCAGCGGCGGGAGGCGGTACAGCTGGAGGTGATCGCCCGGGACCTCTCCACCAAGCGCACGGTGCGCCTGACCGGGGCGGAGGAAGGGAACCCCGCCCCCACCGTGGAGCCCCGGGAGGGGGTGCACCTGGTGCGCCTCCCAGTGGTGGCCGCGGTGCAGGTGAAAAAGCTCGCCGCGGCGCTGCCCGGGGATGGGCCGGTGGTCCTGGACCTGCGGGGCACCGCCCTAGGGGATCCCCAAGGGGCGGTGGATGCGGTGGCGCTGCTTTTGGGGGGCGATGTGGAGCTGGCGCTGCGCAGCCGGGAGGGGGAAACCCAGGTGAGCAAGACCAGCAAACCCCCCGTGGCCAGGAAAGTCGCGGTGTGCGTGGACCACACCACGGCTCGGGCGGGGGAGTGGCTGGCCTACCTTCTTTCCCAGCGGGGGGTGCCGCTGGTGGGGGTGGAAACGTTCGGGGACACGGCGCAGCGCGCTGCCCGCCCGGTGGCGGAGGGGGAGCTATGGATCGCCAAGCGGCTGCTGTTTACCCCCGACGGCAAGCCCATCCTCGGCAAGGGGCTGAAACCCACCCACCTGGTCCGCCCGCAGCGGGAGGGGGATCCGATCCTCGACAAGGCGCTGGAGCTGGTCCGTGGGCAAGCCCAAGCCCAGGCCGCCTAGAGGGCAGCGGGTTTCCAGAAGGCGCGGCTCGGGAGCTGGCTCCCCGCTGCGGAGCCTCGCGGCTTTCCTGCTGCTCGTGGCAGTTTTAGGGGCGCTGTTCCTGCTGGTGCGCCGCCCGGAGGGCAAGCACCCTGGGGATCGCGAGCTGCTGGAAGCCGCGGTGCGCCGGGTGCTGGCCAGGGTAGGGGGGGAGCACGCCACGCTCCAGTGGGAGGAGGGGACCCTGGTGGTGCGGGTGTTCGCCCCGCGGGGCTTTCCCACCCAGCGGTTCGCCCTGGAGCTGGAGGCAGCGCTGCACAACGCCGGGGGGCAGCTTGCCCGCTTGCCGGTGCTGGAAGGGGGCGGCTACGGGGAGGCGGGGTTCCGAGGGCAGCTGGGGAACGCCAAGCTGCGGGTGCTGGTGGTGCGGGAAGCACCGGCCACGCCGCCCCCCACGGCGAAGCCCGCCCCGGGACGGGGCTCGGGGAAGCTGGCGGTGGTGCTGGACGATGCCGGCTACTCCCTGGATGTGCTGCCGCTCGTGGCGAAGCTGCCCCGGGAGGTGGCGGTGGCGGTGCTCCCCAACGCCCCGGCGGCCGCGGCGATGGCCCAGGCGCTGCGGGAGCAAGGGAGGGAGCTTCTGCTGCACATGCCCATGGAGCCCGAGGGGAACGGCGGCCCTGGACCCGGGGAGGGAGCGCTGCGGCCCGGGATGGGGGAGCGAGAGGTGCGCGAGCTCCTGGAGCAGGCGTTGGCGGTGGTGGGCCCGGTGGCAGGGGTGAACAACCACATGGGCTCCCGGGCCACCAGCGACCCGCAGCTCATGGAAGCCTGGGCCGCGGCGCTGGCAGGCCGGGGGCTGTACTTTCTGGACTCCCGCACCACCCCAGCTTCGGTGGCAAAGCGCGCGGTGGCGGCACGGGGGGTGCCCACCCTGGGGCGGGACGTGTTCCTGGACGTGGTGGAGGAGGAAGGGGCGATCCGCTCGGCGCTGGCCACCGCTCGCTCCCTGGCCAGGGCCAAGGGGGAGGCGGTGGCCATCGGCCATGTGCACCCGCTCACGCTGCGGGTGCTCGGGGAGGAGCTTCCCCAGCTCCGGGACGTGAAGCTGGTGCGCCCTTCCCAGCTTTTGCCCGAGCATTGAGCGCTGGGAAGTAAGCGCCGGGGAACCTCAGGGCTCCTGGAGCTCGATCCTGCTGGCGATGCGGCAATCCGGGCGCAACGAGGCCAAGGCCGAGCAGTAGATTTCGTGGGAAAGCTTCACCGCCCGCTCCACCTTCTCCCGCGAAAGCCCGTCACCCCAGAGGCGGTAGACGATGGTGATGGCGGTGTAGTACTTGGGGTGCTGCTCCGCCCGCTCGCCGACGATCTCCACCTGGAAGCGGGCCAGGGGTTGGCGCATCTTCTCGAGGATCGCCACCACGTCCATGGCGGTGCACCCTGCCACCCCCATGAGCAGCAGCTCCATGGGGGAAGGGCCGCCGCGATCCTCCCGGGTGGGGGAGTCCATCACCACCGTGCGGCCGGAGCGCTCGCCGGTGGCGGAAAAGCGCAACCCCCCTTCCCACTGCAACACCCCCCTTGTTTGCTCCGCCATGCTTCGCCCCTCCCGGGGAGAGTATAGGCCAGCGTTGCCTCAGAAGGCCGCGAACTGCCGGCCGAAAAGCGCGTAATAGGCGCCCCGCTTGGCGAAGAGCTCGCCGTGGGAACCGGATTCCACGAGCCTTCCCCGGTGGAACACCAGCACCCGGGAGCACAGCTGGGTGGTGGCCAGCCGGTGGGCAATGATCAGCGCGGTGCGGTTCGCCAGAAGCCGCTCCAGCGCCTTGTGGATCCGCGCCTCGGTGAGGGGATCCACCGAGGCCGTGGCTTCGTCGAGGATCACGAACTCCGGGTCTTTCACCAAGGCACGGGCGAACGCCACCAGCTGCCGTTCCCCCACCGAAAGCCCGCTCCCCCGCTCCCCCAGCACCGCATCCAGGCCCCCGGGCAGCCGCTCCACCAGCTCCCGGGCCTGCACCTGCTCCAGCGCCCAGAGGATGCGCTGGTCGCTCACCCCCGGCCTGCCCAGGGCCACGTTTTCCCGCACGGTGCCGGCGAAGCAATCCACGTCCTGGAGCACCACCGCGAAACGCGAGCGCAGCTCGGAAAGGTCGAACTCCCGCACGTCCACCCCGTCCACCAGCACCGCTCCCCGCTGCATGTCGTAAAAGCGTAAGAGCAAGTTCACCAAGGTGCTCTTGCCGGCCCCGGTGTGCCCCACCACCGCCACCTTTTCCCCGGGCTCGATGACGAAGCTCACGTTCCGCAGCGCTTCCGGCTCTCCTTCGCCGTAGGCGAAGCTCACCTCGCGAAACTCCAACCTCCCCAGGCGCGGGGGCTTGCGTCCTACTGCGGGCGCTGAAAGCTGCGGCGCGGTGGCCAAAAGCTCCCGGAGGCGCACCGCAGCAGCGATGGAGGCCTGGAGCACGTTGTAGTTTTCCGCCAGATCGCCGATGGGCCGGTAGAACCGCTGCACGTACTGCACGAAAGCCACCAGCACCCCGAAGGAAACGAGCCCCTGCTGGCTCCACTGGGCGCCGAAGGTGATCAGCCCGGCGATGCCGAAAGCGGTGAGCAGCTCCACCGCCGGGTAGAAAGCCGCGTAGTAGAAGATGCCGCGGATGTTGGCGTCCCGGTGCTGGGCGTCCAGAGCCACGAACCTTCGGGCGCTGGCCTTCTGGGCGCGGAGCACCTGGATCACCGACACCCCCGCCAGGTGCTCCTGGAGGTGGGTGTTCACCGCGGCGAAGCGGGTGCGCACCTCGAGGTAAATGGCCCGGGCGTTCTTGCGGAACCAGGAGGCCAGCAGCACCAAAAGCGGCAGCACGCTGAACGCCACCAGCGAAAGCCGCGGGGAGAGCGAAAACAGCACTGCCATGATGCCGGAAAGCAGCAGCACATCAGCGAGGATTTCCACGAACCCCGAGGTGAAAAGCTCGTTCACCGCCTCCACGTCGGAGGTGAGGCGGGTGATGATGCGCCCAGTGGGGGTGCGGTGGAAGAACGCCACGTCCAGGGTTTGCAAGTGGGCGAACAGCCGGTTGCGCATGTCGCGCATCACCAGCTGCCCGGTGGTGAGCATCACCTTCCCCTGCACCACCATGAGCGCCGCCCCGGCAGAAAGCGCCGAGAGGTACAGCACAGCTAGGGAAACCAAACCTGCGCTCCCTTGGTGCGGCAGGCCGAAAAACCTCATCACCGCAAGCACCCGCGTGGCGGTGGCGGAGGGCTCCGGCTTGAGGTAGAGGTCCACCGCCGCCGCGGTGAGCAGCGGCCCTACCACCTGGAGCAGCGCCCCCACGGTAACCAGCACCGTGGCGCCGACCATGCGGAAACGGTAGGGGTAGGCCCAGGCCAAAAGCCAAAGCAGCGGGGAGCGTTGGGCCCTTGGGGGGCCCGAGGAGGAGGGCTCGGAGGAGCTCATGGCGGGGTGGCGCCAGGGGTGGCGTCCAGGGGCGGCACCAGCGAAACGTTCCACCGCCGTCCCAGCTTTTGCGCCAAGGCCAGAGCCTGGAGCACCCGGAAGCGGGCCACCCGCAGCCGGCGGCCGGGGCGCAGCAAGTCCGCCGCCAGGAGCGAGGTGACCGCGGCGGGCAACTGCAAGAACGGCCGGGGGTGGAAGAAAAACGCCAAGAAGTCCGGGTCGTAGTAGGAGCGGATGAAGGAAAAGAACGTGCGCTGCAACATGCGGGTGACGGTCACGGTGGGGGCGAAGTCCGCCGCCTCCACCCGGCCGTGGCGGTGCAGCGCGTCGGCTACGTCCTCGGCAGCGGAGGCGGCGGTGGTGGTGGCGTTGAACACCCCGGTGGAAAAGATCGGGTCGAGAAACCCCGCGGCGTCCCCCACCAGGCAAAAGCCATCACCGGCCATCTTGGTGACCCGGTACGAGAAGTTCTGCACCGCGGAAAACGGCAAAAGCGGTCTGGCTTCGGCCAGGCGCCGGGCCACCTCCGGGGTGCCGGCCACCGCCTGGCGGAACACCTCCTCCGGGTCTTTCCCCTGGGTTTTCCAGAACGCCACGTCCAGCACCGCTCCCACCGACACCGTGTCGTCCCCGAAGGGGATGAGCCAGAACCACCCTCCTTGGGTGAGGGCGATGGTGATGTTGCCGGAAGCCTCCCCTGGGGGCAGCCACACCCCGCGAAAGTGGCTCACCGCTGCCACCTTGCGGTGCTTGGGGTAGGGGAAGCGCCACCCCATGCGGCTAGCAAGGAACGCCTTTTGCCCCGAGGCATCCAGGAAAGCCCGGAAGCGCACCAGGTGCTCCTGGCCACCGGGATCCCGCACCAGCAAGCCAGAAAGCCGCTTGCCCTCCCACTGGGGGGCCACCGCCTCCCACCCCTCCAGCACCTTCGCACCCGCCTCCTTGGCCCGCTCCAACAGCATCTGGTCGAACTCGTCCCGCCGGACCTGGTAGGCGTGGGGGATGGCCGGGGGGAGCGCCTCGGCAAAGCGGTACTCCACGGCCTTGGCGCCGTCGGCGGAAACGAAGCTCGCCCCGGGCTTGTAGCGCGTGTGGGGCAGCTGCCGTACCCGCTGGTGCACCCCCAAGCGGTCCAAGAGCGGCAGCGAGTGGGGGAGCAGCGACTCCCCCACGTGGAAACGCGGGAAGCGCTCCCGCTCCAGGATGGTCACGGCAAACCCAGCTTCCGCCAGGAGGGTGCCAGCGGTGCTGCCAGCTGGCCCTCCCCCGAGGATCAGCACGTCAGGGGCGAGCGCGCGGGACACGTACCCTCACCGGTGGGCGTAGGCCGGGCCGGGTGGCCGGCTCCCCACCTCGCCAAACAGGAAAAACTCTCGCCAGGTGCGGTAGCATTCCGGGCAGAGTAGGCGGGCCGGGCGCAGCTCCCCGTCCAGGACCTCCCCCTCCACGAACACCCCGGTCACCTCCGCCAGGCACCAAGCGCAGGTGGCTTGCCGGTCCTTCTCGAAGCGCCAAACGGGTCCGCTCATCGGCACCTCCACTTCCCAGCCGGGAAAGCTTAGCAAAAAAGCTACAATGGCCGGCGGGGCACGCGTGGGTTACTGGCCTTTGCTCGCGGTGGCACTCCTTGCGCTCGCGGCGGCGCTGGCGGGAGCGCTGGCGCCGCGCTCGTTTCTCGGCCGCTTGCGCACCTTGCTGGCGCTTTCGGGCTTGGCTGCCATCGGCGCGTTCACCGCCGAGCTTCTGGCTTCCGGCAGCGCCTGGGAAAGGTGGGCCGCAGCGATCCTCCTGGGGCTGGTGGCGCTCACCGGGGCGCGGGTGGCGCTGCTCGCGCTTTTCGAGTTCCTGCTCCACCGCCGGCTGGGGGTGGCGGTGCCGCGCCTCACCCAGGACGTGGTTTCGGCGGTGGTGTACGCGGTGGTGCTGCTCTTGGCGGTGCATCTGGCCACCGGCGCCGACCTGCGGGCGTTTCTCGCCACCTCCGCGGTGCTCACTTTGGTGTTGGGGCTGGCGCTGCAGGAAACCCTCGGCACGCTTTTCGCGGGGATCACGCTTTTGGGGGACAAGCGCCTTTCGGCTGGGGCGTGGATCGAGGTGGACGGCACGCTGGGCCAGCTGGAGGAAATCACCTGGCGGGCCGTGGTGCTCCGCACCCGCCTGGGCCAGAGGGTGCTGGTGCCCAACAGCGCGGTGGCTCGGGGGAGCGTGCGGGTGTGGGGCAGGGGGGAACCGGGTGCGGTGGTGGTGCAGCTGGGTAGCGCCTACGCCGCCGATCCGCTGCGGGTGAAGGCGGTGCTGCACCGCGTGGCCAGGAGCATCCCCGAGGTGCTGGAGGACCCGAGCCCGCAGATCCTCCTTTCGGCGTTCGGGGATTCCGCACTGCTTTGGGAGTGCCGCCTCTGGAGCGCCTCCCCCGAGCGCAAGGCGGACATCACCGATGCGTTCCTCACCAGGGCCTGGTTCGCCCTGCAAAGGGAAGGGGTGGAGATCCCGTTTCCCCAGCGGGTGGTGCACCAGGCACCGCCGCTCGCTCCCGCGCCGCAGCTCGAGGCGGTCACCCGGGCCCTGGCGGCCTGCCCCACCTTCGCTTCGCTTCCCGAGCAGCTGCTGCACGCCCTGGCCCGCAACTCCCGCCTGGTGACGTTCGCCCCGGGGGAAATCGTCGTGGAGGAAGGGGAGGCCTCCGAAGCGCTGTTCGTGATTGCCGCGGGCCGCGCCCGGGTGGTGCGGCAGGGGGAAGGGGTGGCCACGCTGGGCCCCGGGGAGCACTTCGGGGAAATCGCCTTTCTCACCGGCCAACCCAGGGCAGCTTCGGTGGTGGCCCAAGAAACCTTGGAAGCCGTGGAGGTGGACACCCAGGCGTTGCGCGCGGCGCTGGAAGAGCAACCTGCGCTGGCGGAGGAACTGGCCCAGCGGGTGGCTGCCCGCTCCGCGGAGCTTTCCCGAAGGCAAGAGCTGCTGGAAGCCGCGAGCTCGCAAGCGCTGAAGAGCACGCTTCTCACCCGCTTGCGCCGCTTGGTGGGCGGCAACTGAGAACCTTTCCCCGAACTTTCCGTGGAGCTTGCCGCGGGGTGAGGCTCAGAACGGGATGTCGTCCTCCCCTTCGGGAGGGACCTCGGGCACTTCCGGGGCGGCCTCCGGCGCTTCTTCCCGCCGGCCCAAAAGCTGGATGGTCTGGGCGCGGATTTCCGTGAAGTAGCGGCGGTTGCCTTTGTCGTCGTCGTAGGTGCGGGTGCGCAGCGATCCCTCCACGTACACCTGCCGCCCCTTGGTCACGTACTGCTGGCAGAACTCCGCCAGCTTGCCCCAAGCCACCACCGTGTGCCATTCGGTGTGTTCCTGGCGGTTCCCGTCCTTGTCCTTCCACCGCTCGTTGGTGGCCACCGAAAACCGCGCTACCGCCACCCCGGAAGGGGTGTGCCGCAGCTCCACCTCTCTGCCCACGTTGCCGACGATGATCACCTTGTTCACGCTCATAAGCTTCCTCCCGCGTGGACGGCAAGCAACGCTAGCAGGAAAGTCCGCTAGGCGCAAGAGCCGGAAGCGCGTTTGCTACATTTAGCCCGTGTCGGGAAAGCGCGCGCTGGTGCGGGCCACCGCCGGCATGGCGCTGGTGACGGTGGCGTCGCGGCTTTGCGGCTTGCTGCGGGACAAGGTGCTGGCTGCGGTGCTGGGGCCCTCGGGGATCGGCGACGCCTACACCGTGGGGTTCAGGGCCCCCAACCTCTTCCGCCAGCTCTTCGCGGAAGGGGCGCTCCAAGCCACGTTCGTCCCTACGCTGGCGAGCCTGCAGCGGGAGGAAAAGCACCGGGAGGCCGCGAGGTTCGTGGGGGCGATGCTCAGCACGCTGTTGCTGCTGCTGGCGGTGGTGGTGGCGGCGGGGATGCTGGGGGCGGAGCCGTTCGCCGCGGCCTTGGCCCCCGCCTACCGCGAAACGCCGGAAAAGTTCGCCCTCACCGTGCACTTCACCCGCAGCTTTTTCCCCTACCTCGCCTTCGCTTCCCTGGCCGCGTTCTTGCAAGGGGTGCTCAACGTGCGGGGCCGCTTCTTGCTTGCGGCGGGAACCCCCATCGCCTTCAGCCTGGTGCTTTCCGCGGCGGTGCTCTTTGCCCACTGGCGCAAGCTTCCCTTGCCCCCTTGGGTGGTGGCTGGGGTGCTGGTGGGCGGTTTCCTGCAGTTCTTGGTTCTCTGGGTGCATTGCCTCCGCTTGGGCCTGCCGGTTTTTCCGGCGAAAGGCGCTTTCACCGACCCCCACGTGCGCCAAGTGCTGCGCAAGGCAGTGCCGCTGCTTTTTTCCGCGGGCATTTACCCGTTGACGGTGTTCCTTTCCACCAACTTCGCTTCCCGGGCCGGGGAAGGGGCGGTGTTTTGCCTCTACGTGGCCTCGCGACTTACCGAGATCGTCTACGGCGTGGTGGTGGTGCAGCTGTTCACCGCGTTGTTGCCCACCCTTGCGGCAAGCCGCGACCGAGGGGAAACCCTGGGGTTTGCCTTGCGGTTCCAGTCGCTGGTGGTTTTCCCCAGCATGTTTTTCCTCTTGGCGTTGCCTCGGCCGGTGGTGGGGCTTTTGTTCGGCGGGGGGAGGTTCGCCCCCTGGGCCGTGGAGCTTGCCGCGGCGATGCTGGTTTTCCTGGCCCTGGGCATGCCCGCCCTGGCGCTTTCCAAGCTTGCCGCGGGGAGCTTCTACGCGCACCACGAAACCCGGCAACCGGTGCTGGCTGCGGTGCTTTCCTTGGCAAGCTTCGCGCTTTTCGGCGTAGCGCTGCTGCCGGTCTTGCAAGGGCCAGGGGTGGCGTTGGCGCTTGCCGGATCGCAGTACGTGGGGGCGCTCTGGCTCTGGTGGCAGCTCAAGCGACGGGGGTGGCTGGAGGATGGCCAGCTTCTGCAGCGGGTGAGCCGGCACGCCTTGGCAGCAGCGGGGATGGCCGCGGTGCTTTCAGGGTTGGCCAGGGCGGTGCCGGTGCCCCCGGTGACCTCCTGGGTCACCGGGGCGTTCGTGGGGTTTTGCGGGGTTTTCGGGCTCGGCGTTTACGTGGCGTTGCTCTGGCTTTTCCGGGCCCCGGAGATCGGCGAGGTGAGGCAGGCGCTTCGGCGGGGTGGGCGATGAGGGCCGTGGTGCAGCGGGTGAGCCGGGCGGAGGTGCGGGTGGCGGGGGAGGTGGTGGGGAGGATCGGCCCGGGGCTCGTGATCTTCCTGGCGGTGGAAAAAGGGGACGGGGCCGAGGCCGTGGCCAAGGCGGCGGAGCGGTTCGCCACGCTCCGGGTTTTCCCGGACGAGGAGGGGAAGATGAACCGCGCCCTGGGGGAGGTGGGGGGCAGCATCCTGCTGGTCTCGCAGTTCACCTTGGCGGGTTCCATCGCCAGGGGCCGGCGGCCCTCCTTCGATGGGGCCGAGGAGCCGGAGCGGGCCAGGCAGCTTTACGAGAGCTTGGTGCAAGCGCTGCAGGAGCGGGGGGTGCCGGTGGAGACCGGGGTGTTCGGGGCGCACATGGAGGTGGAGCTGGTGAACGACGGCCCAGTCACGTTCCTCTGGGAGTGGCCGCCGCGGGCGGGCTAAGGAACGATCTTCACGGGCTCGGGGGTGAAGCAGAGGGCGAAGACAAGGAAGGCAGCTGCCGCCACCCAGCGGCGCTCCTCGGGCAGCGGCTCCAGCTCCCCGGGGATCCAGGGGTGCTTGACCCCCATCACCAGCGCCACCACTGCCCAGACCCACCACCCGGTCCAGAAGAACCCCAGCCCCACCAGCACGAACAAAAGCGGCCAGGCCAAGAAGCGGTGCAGCCGCCCCAGGGCAGCGTAAGCGATGTGCCCGCCGTCCAGCTGGCCGAAGGGGAGCAGGTTCAGGGCGGTGACCAGCAAGCCGATCCAAGCCGCGTAGCCAGTGGGGTGGAGCAGCAGGTCCGCCCCAGCTCGCAGCTCCGGGTGGATCCAGGCCGCCATGACCTTGAAGAGCAGCGGCTCGCCGAACACCAGGTAGCTCCCTCGGGGGAGCTCGTGCACCACCTGGGAGTGGAGGATCCCGAAATACAGCACCGGGAGCGCCACGGCGAAACCCGAAAGCGGTCCCGAGGCTCCCACGTCCACCAGCTCTCGTTTGCTGGCCAAGGGGGAGCGGATGCGGATGAACGCTCCCAAGGTGCCGATGCCGAAAGGCACCGGGAGGAAAAACGGCAAGGTGGCGTCCAGGCGGTGATGGCGGCAGGCCAGGTAGTGGCCCATCTCGTGGGCCAGGAGGATCGCCATGAGCGGCAAGGCGAAGGCGAGCCCCGCACCCAGGACCGCGGGATCGCTCACCGTGCGCCAGAGCAACTCCCAGGTGGACCAGCGCTCCCAGGCCCCCCCGGGGCGTTGCCAGGAAGGGGTGGCGAACTGCATCCCCCCCACCACCGTGGTGCTGGCCACGGTGAGCAAGAACAACGCCCCGTGCATCAGCCAGCGCCCGGCGGAAGGCCTGGGCGGTAAGGGACGCAGCACCCCGTAAAAGGCGCCGTCGGGCGCGAAAAGCTCCACGTCCTGGGGCGGGTAGGACACTTAGGACAGCTCGCGGAGGGCCTTGCCCGGCTTGAAGCGCACGGTCTTGCCAGGGGGGATGGGCACCTCCTCCCCGGTTCTGGGGTTCCTCCCCACGCCGCGCTTGCGATCCTTCACCAGGAAGACCCCGAACCCCCGCAGCTCGATGCGTTCCCCGCGGACCAGGGCGTCACGCAGGGCGTCGAAGATGGCGTTGACGGCTGCTGCAGCTTTCCCTTGGGGCAAATCGGTCGCTTCCATCACGGTTTTCACCAGGTCCGCCTTGATCATGGGCCACTCCTTCCTCTGCCACTCCGAGGGGGCAAAGCCTAGTTCTCCCGGCCCTCGGCTGTCAAGGTTTGGGCAGCCTTGAGCTTCTGGCGCACCACCAGCATCTCCAGGGCGAGCCCGGCGAGCCGGGCCACCTCTTGCACCTCGGGGAGCGGGATGTCCGCGATCCCTTGCTCCCCCCGGTCCACCCAGAGGAAAGCCACCACCTTGCCCCGCACCCGCACCGGGACCACCACCGCTGCTTGGGGCGTGGGTGTCCCCAGCGCCTCCAGCAGCGCCTCGTTCCCTTCGCTGGCCACCAGCGCTCCCACGTGCAGCTCCATGCCCTTCATGAGGTTGAGGAAAACCGACGGGCGGTCCAACGGCAGGATGAAGGTGTGCAGGTCTTCCTCCACCAAATCCAGCCCGCGCCCCATCCACCCCATCACCTTCCCGTGGTGCACGGAAAAAAGCGCCACCCGGGTTCCCTCGTCCGCAAGCGCAGCGAGCACCAGCTTGGCCACCTGATCCCGGTGGGTGCAGCTGGCCAGGGCTTCCCCGAGGGTGGGGAGCGCAAGCGACGCCGGGGCCTCCCCCAAGGCCACCGGGGCCAAGGCCGGGAAGGTAGCCGCTTGGAACTTCGGGGTGGGCCAAGGTTCCGCGTCCAAGGCCTGGAACAGCTCCGGCCCCGAGCCCTCCATGGTCCAGAACTGGCGCCACTGCCGCTCCTTGCCCCGGGGTGGTCCAGGAGGAGGTGCGCCCCCCTCCAACGCTGGGGCAGCGGGGAGGGCCAGGGCCACGGAGAGGGCGGCTTCGGTGGCCACGTGGGGGCGGATGATCATGCCGGTCATGCTGGCCAGCTCGTCCAGCAGCACCAGGTCGTTGGGGTTGAGCATGGCCACGTCCAAGGTGCGCCCGGAGCGGGCGAAGGGCACCACCATGTGGCGCTTGGCGAAGGCGAGGGGGATCAGCGTGCGGATCTCCCGGGGTGCAGCAGCGAGCTCCAGCGCGGTCACCGGCGGACAACCGGTTTGCTCCGCCAGGGCTTCCAGGAGCTTGGATTCCCCCACAAGGCCCAGGCGCATGAGCCAGCCCCCCAAGCTGCCCCCGTTGCGGCGGCAGGCTTCCAAGGCGCTGCGTAGCCCATCCAGGGAAACGAACCCTTTTTCCAGGAGAATCTCACCCAGCTTGCGCACCTGTCACGCCCCCGTGCAGTATAACCCTGGACCGAGCGTGCCGCGCAACGGTGGCGGGCTTGCTTGCCTTCTTGCGGATCGCCCGCTGGCTTTGCGCAGCAAACGCGGCTTGCTCAGAACCAGAAAAACCGGGGGCGTCGGGGGAGCGGGGCGGTCATGACCAAGGCGTCCTCGCCGTCCTGGTAGTACCTGGGCCGGCGTCCCACCACCCGGTACCCCAAGCGTTGGTAAAGCTCGATGGCCCGGCGGTTGGAAACCCGGACCTCCAAGGTGAGCGCTTCCCCCTTCCTGCGAACCCCCTCTTCCCAGGCCGCTTGCAACAGCGCGGTGGCCAGGCCCATCCCCTGAAAGCTCGGGTGGGTGGCCACCTTGAGGATGTGCAGCTCGTCCACCTGCCAACAGGCGAAAAGGTACGCCACCAGCTCCCCGGAGGGGGCGAACACCACCCGCTGGAACCGGTCCGGCTGGCCCAGCTCCGAGGCGTAGAGTGCCTCGGGCCAAGGGTCGGTGAACACCAACTGCTCCAGGGCGGCCACCTTGGGCAGGTCATCGAAGGTGGGCTCGCGCCAGACGAACGGCTCGGGGAGCGCGGCCATCAGCAAGCCTCCTTGCGGGGGAAATCCTCGAGGTACAGCGGCTGGAGCGTGCTGGCGTCCGGCGTTTGCAGCGCCCGCGCCAGCACGAGCAGCGCCTCGGCGGTGGTGAGGCGCACCCGGGCCAGGGGCGTGCCTTCGGGGAGAGCCAACCCCGCCGGCGCCACCACTGGCAGCGTTTGGCTGGCGAGCCACGCCACCGGCCTGATGGTGGGCTCGGTGATCGGCTGCCAAGCACCCTCCCAGCGAAACGCCTGCACGTAAACCGCGCCCTTGCGCGCTGGCTGGGCCGCCAGGACCTCCCCATCGGCGCACCGGGCCGCCTGAGCCAAAAGCGAGGAGAAGGCGTGGGCCGGCACCCCGGCTCCCGCCGCAAGCCCTAAGGCGCAGGCCAAGGTGTTGCGGATCCCGGTGAACGAACCAGGCCCGCGGGTGGCCACCACGAGCTGCAGCTCACCCGGCCCCAGCCCCGCTGCCTCCAGCAGCATGGCCACGCCCCGCAGCAGCAGGTCGCTGCGGGGGGAAGGGCTCGCCAGCGCCACCAGGGAAGGGGCGGGGAGGGAAGGGGCCGCGAGCGCCACCTCCGTCCGGCCACCGCAGCCGGAAAGCGCGAGGATCGTTGCCACGGGCCCATTGTGCGCAGCTTGGCGCGGCAATGCAACGTCCCGGACAGGTGCGGCGCGGAACAGCGGGAGCCTTGCTACTGTTACGCGAGACGGAGGGAGCCATGGAAAGCCGCATCGAGAAGGACACCCTGGGGGAGGTCGTGGTACCCGCCGAGGCGCTGTACGGGCCGCAAACCGCTCGGGCAGTGGCCAACTTCCCGATTTCCGGCTGGCCCATGCCCGCAAGCTTCCTAGAGCAACTGGCGGTGGTGAAAAAGGCGTACGCCGTGGCCCACGGGGAGCTGGGCAAGCTTCCCGCAGCCTGGGCGGAAGCCATCGCCCGGGCGGCGGAGGAGGTGCGAGCCGGCAAGCTTTGGGAGCACTTCCCGGTGGACGTGATGCAAACCGGCTCCGCCACCTCCACCAACATGAACATGAACGAGGTGCTGGCGCGTCTGGCGAACCGCTTCCTGGGCGAGCCCACGAACCCGATCCACCCTAACGACCACGTGAACCTGGGTCAGTCCTCGAACGACGTGATCCCTGGGGCGGCGCGCCTGGCTTGCCTGGAGCTGGGCAAGCGCACGCTGCTGCCCCGGGTGGGGGAGGTGGCTTCCGCCCTGGAGGAGCTCGCCACGCGCTTTGCCCGCACCGTGACCCTGGGCCGCACCCACCTGGTGGACGCGGTGCCCACCACCTACGGCCGCATCTTCGACGCCTGGCGCCGGCGGCTTTTGGCCGCCACCTCGCGTCTCGAGGGCGATCTTGCCTCCCTGCAGCAGTTGCCCCTGGGGGGCACCGCGGTGGGCTCGGGGCTCGGTGGGGACGAGGTGGCGAGCCGCAGGGCGGTGGCGCTGTTGCGCCAGTGGACCGGTTTTCCCCTGGAGCTTGCGCCTAACCCGGCGGTGGGGATCGCTGCTTGGGAGGACCTCTTGGCGGTAGCGGAGAGCCTCGCCCATCTGAGCCGGGTGCTTTTTGCCGTGGCCAACGATTTGCGCCTGCGGGCCTCCGGGCCGGAGGGGGGGCTCGGCGAGCTGCTGCTCCCGGCGGTGCAGCCGGGTTCTTCGCTGATGCCGGGGAAGGTGAACCCGGTGATCCCCGAAGCGGTGGCGCAAGCTTGCCTGGAGGTCCAGGGGCTCGCCGCGGCTTGCGCCGCAAGCCAAGCCCTAGCGCAGCTGGACCTTTTCCACGCCGCACCGCTGGTGATCTGGAACTTGGACACCATGACCCGCCTTTTGGCCAACGCCTGCGGGGTGCTGGCGAGCCGCTGCCTCCGGGGGCTCGGGGTGAACGAGGCCCGCTGCCGGGCGTTGGCGGCCCGCTCGCCGGCCCTGGCCACGGCTTTGGCCCGGAGCGTGGGGTACGAGAAGGCGGCGGAGGTGGTGCGCCATGCCCGGGCCCGGGGGGTTCCCTTGGAACAAGCGGGACGGGAGCTCGGGGTTGCGGAGGAAGCCCTGGCGGAGCTTGCCCAGCTGGACAAGCTGGCGGGGCTCTGAGGGGCTGGGAAAAGCCGGGCAAACCTCCCCTGGCGCTGCGCGTACAAGGGGCGTGATGCACCGGAAGCGTGACGCAAACGGTGCGGCGTGCGTATTCCCCGAAAAGACGGCCAAAGGCCGCACGCCGGAAGTTCATACCTTCCGATTGACCAGAGGGACTAGCTCCGGGGCCTAGGCTGTCCCGTGGCCGCTGAGCGAACCTCACCGAACGGCTCGAAAACCTGCGCTAGGATATGGACCGTGCGCGACGAGCTAGAGAAGCTCGCTTGTACTGCCGAGCCGGTACCTCCAGCAGGATTCAACCGAGCGGCGAAACTTCCGTATGGCTTGGAGGTCCGCCATGTGCGGCAAGCCATGGAAAGCTTCGTGGACTTCCTGAGCTTTCTCAACCGACAACTCCACGACAAGGGACTGCCCCGTCTGGAATCTCTGTTGATGCCCGCCAACTTCAGCAGCATGGTTGGAGAGTTCATGAAGTCCAATATCCCAGCGTTTTGCCGCTCCCTGGTTGTAAACCGCTACCACAATGGTCATCCGGATTTGATTCCAGCTGGTCGCTTCCCCGGGGATGCCGTCCAGCATACTGACGAGGGAATCGAGATCAAGGCCTCGCGGTACGAGCGGGGTTGGCAAGGACATAACCCTGAAGACGTGTGGCTTTTGGTATTCGTCTTTAGCAGCAACCGCCCGAGCGACCCACTGCAGGGCGTTCCCCCGGTTCCTTTCCGGTTTCGCGCTGTTTACTGTGCCCGGCTAGAGAGGTCTGACTGGAGCTTTTCCGGCCGATCGGCTCGCAGCCGGCGGACTATTACGGCCAGCGTTACCCGTTCTGGGCTGCGCAAAATGCTGGCGAATTGGGTCTACCAGGCACCCTAGCATTCGGGATCGAACGCCAGCTCGTGTTCGAAAAGAGTGCCCTGCAGCGTCGTTGGAGAGCCCACCCAAGGCTCGACGTTCAACGCGGCTAGCGCTGGGATCGCGCGCTTGCTCATCTCGAAATACTCGGCGTGGCGCTCGATGCCGATGCAGGAAAGCCCTTGCGCTTCTGCTGCGGCCACCGTCGAGCCAGAGCCCATGAAGGGGTCGAGAATTACACCTTCGCCTAAAGGAAGTGCCACGTAAACCAGCAGGCGCATCAGGGATTGGGGTTTCAGGCTGGGATGATCGGCGATGTCCCTTTCCTGTCTGGGCGTGCGCTCGCTGAAGATTACGTCGCAAAAAGGCGTGCCATCTGGCAGACGACGCAGCCCCCCCGTTTGAAACTCACGCAGGCAGTCGGCGACGGTCATGCCCTTGAGCAATGGCTTTCGGAAAAGTCCCCAAGGCTCGTAGCAGCCCCTGGGCATGGTGGAGACTCGGGCGAATTCTCTTTCGGCGTTTTTGGGCCGATCCCCACCACGTAGGGTGCGGACGAGGCGAATGATTTCTCCCCTAAACTCCAAGCCTCCTTCGGCCAGCGCGGAGAAGGTCAACTGCGAAAGGAAAGCATTGCTAGCAATGAAAATGTGACCGCCTGGGCGAAGCGCCCTAACCGCCAAACGTGCCCACTCCAGGAAAAACCGGTACAGGGCTTCCCGCTCCTTTTGATTTAGGGCGGTGAAGCGGGGCAGTGGGGAACGGGCGTGGCCGTCGAAGGCAGGTGGGATCCGCCATACCCCTCCGTTCTTGCTGGCTCGTTTCTGAAGTTGGTGGAGTTCGTACTCTTTCAGCCCATAAGGCGGATCAGTGACGATTGCATGGATGCTGTTTTCAGGCACGCGGCTCAACCACTCAAAGCAATCGGCCTGCACGATGAGCGACTTGCCGATCGGCTCGCAGCGGAACCCCATTGCTAAAGAGGGCATGCAGTTCGTATCCGATGGCTTATGCGCGTGACTATCAGTAACCTTTCCATTTATTGCGGCTTTGCTCATAGTTGCTCCGCTTTTTTGGGGCAGGCCTCGAGGAAAGCCTCCAGGTCCTCCCTGCGAACCCGCCAGAGACGGCCCACCTTGAGCCCCCGAAGCTTGCCTTTGCGCAAATACTGCATCACCGTGAGCCGGCTTATGCGCAACCTGTCCGCCACTTCCTCGGGGGTCAGAAGCCTTTCGTGGTTTACCGCTGCCATGTTTGGACTCTCCACGAAGAGAGGTTAGCGCATACACCGCTAGGTGTCAATAGCCCAGCGTATGCCACACTCCACAGGGCCAAGCATT
>Ga0209018_1000773_pt1 | contig 28251 bp, 25 predicted proteins | sample YNPBryBLVA2012_FD_185814 | JGI IMG/M metagenome (GOLD analysis project Ga0209018, IMG submission 185814) | Anoxygenic and chlorotrophic microbial mat microbial communities from Yellowstone National Park, USA - YNP Bryant BLVA 2012 (SPAdes)... ...
GCGTGTTCTGTACGAGGCCATTCAAAACGTGGGCGGCGAGCGCGGCACGATCGTTGTGTTGGACGACTCTGGCAAACCCATTGATGCGACGATCGTGTATGGCAAGAATTTCGTCGAGCATACTACCCAGCAATTACGCGACACAGTAGAACGTGGACTGGCAGGCTGGGTATTGCGCAATCGCAAGGCGGCGTTGATTCCCGACACCAGCCGTGACGAACGCTGGCTGCGCCGCCCTGACGATGCCAGCGACAAAACGGGCGCCAAATCGGCCATTTGCGTACCGCTGACAGCGCGTGAACGCATCGTGGGCGTATTGACGCTGGTTCATTCGGTGCCGAATACCTTTGGGTTGGAACATCTCGAACTGATGCAAGCCATCGCCGACCAGGCGGGGATCGCGGTGTTGAACGCGCGCCTGTATACCGAGAGCCAGCGTCAAGCGCGGGTGATGAGCGCGCTGGCCGAATGCGCTGCCGCCATCAACATGTCGCTGGACCTGGAAGAAGTGTTGCAACGCATTCTCAACCATACCATGCAAGCCTTACAGGTGGAAACGGTGGCGTTGGCGTTGACGGATCCCGTCTCTGGCGAACTGGTCTTCCGAGCCGCCGCCGGGCAGAACGCCGGCAACATTCTCGACCGGCGTATTCCGCCCGGCAAGGGCTTGAGCGGGCAGGTTCTCGCCAGGGGGCAGGGCCTGGTCATACCGCTCATCAAACGAGACGACCGCTTCACAGGAGAGGACAAGTTTGCGGGCATGGATATGCGCGCATTGGCGATTGCGCCCATTTTGGCGCAAGGCAAGCCGATCGGTGTGTTGCAGGCCATCAACCCCGCCGCCGGCATGTTCGACCCCGATGCACTCTTGGTGATGAACGGCATCGGCAGTTTGGCAGGGACGGCTATCCAAAACGCTCAACTGTTTGGACGCCTGGATGCCGCTCACCAGCGTTATCGTGAATTGTTCGACACCAGCATAGACCCCATCTTCATCACCGATTGGGAGGGCAAAATTCTGGAAGCCAATCGCCAGGCGGTGGCCATGAGCGAATTTCCAGACGAAAAACTCCGTGAAATGACCATAGACCAGGTGCATGAGATCGTTTGGAGCAAGGTCGGCCTGGAATTCGAAAATTTGAAGACGTATCAACCCTGTTCGTACACTTCGTTGTTACACAAAAGGAGCGGCCGTTATATCCATGTAGAGGTAACCGTTCGGGCAGTGAATTTCGAGGATGTCGAGGCGCTGCAATGGATGATCCGCGACATTAGCGAGCGCAAGGCACTGGACGATTTGCGCAATGATTTGACGGCGATGGTGTATCATGATTTACGCTCGCCTCTTTCCAATATCATCTCTAGTTTGGAGATCCTGGGTGGGATGATCGAGGCCGACGAAGCCGTGCAATCCATCTTGACGATTGCTTCCAATTCTACGGCGCGCATCGAACGGCTGATTAGTTCCCTGTTGGATATCAACCGCCTGGAGTCGGGACAGCAAATTGTCAACCAAAAAAGTGCCGACATCAGCCATCTGATTGTAGAGGCTATCAAGATTGTGCAGCCGGGCCTCGATAGCCGTAATCAAAAGGTCAAAACCAATCTGTCGGCCAGCCAGCCTATGGTGTGGGTAGATACGGATATGATCCTGCGGGTGATGATCAATTTGCTCGAAAATGCGGCTAAATTTTCACCCGTGGGCGGCGAAATTGTCGTCAGCACGGTCAAAGAAGACGGCTGGGTCAAAGTGGCCGTTCAGGATAACGGGCCGGGCATTCCCATCTTGGACCGCGAGCGTATTTTCAACAAATTTACCCGTCTGCGCGGCAAGGACAAGACCGCTGGCCTGGGCATCGGTTTGGCCTTCTGCCGCATGGCTGTAGAGGGACACGGAGGCAAGATTTGGGTGGAGAGTGAAAATAATGTTGGCTCGACCTTCTTTTTCACTCTGCCGATTGCTACGCCAGAGCAAGCGGCGGTCAAGAAGGCAGATTGAGGAGTTGAATGGAAGCGATTGGTCAGAATGTTTTCGTGGAGAATCAATATTCTGGTGTTACCTTGGGGGTCATCAGCCAGCCGCGAGGCTTGATTCAGATTGATGCGCCGCCCTCGCCGGAAGACGGACGCGCCTGGCGCGCGGCTTTGATGAACTTGAACGGCGGCCCAGAGCGGGTGCTGGTCAACCTGGATTCGCATCCCGACCGTACCCTGGGCGTGCGAGCCATGGACTGTACGGTCATTGCTCACGAAAAGACGGCTCAAATTTTCCGCAGCCGCCCCAGCGCTTTCAAGGCTCAAAGCGAGGATAGCGGCGCCGATTGGGAAGTCATAGCCGGCCTGGGCGGCATCCGCTGGGTGCAGCCGGAAATTTCGTTCACCCATAACTTGATTCTGCACTGGGGAAATACGCCAGTCCTGCTCGAAAGCCATCCCGGTCCGAGCGCAGGCGCCATCTGGGTCATTTTGCCCGAGGAGAAAATCGTCTTCGTAGGCGATGCGGTAGTGAAAAACCAGCCCCCTTTTCTGGCCAATGCCGACCTGCCTGCCTGGCTCGAGGCGCTCGATCTTTTGCAACGTAAGCCTTATCGCGACTACACCATCGTCAGCGGGCGCGGAGGCGTATTGCAGACGGACCTGGTCAAGAGTCAGGCCGACTTCTTGAAAGAATTGCTCAAAAAACTGGAGAAACTGGCTACCAAACAATCTCCACCCGAGGCCGTCGAGGGACTGGCACATGAGATGGCGGCAAACTTCAAAGCCAGCGGCGCGCATTCTAAGCAATATTCCCAGCGCTTACAATACGGCTTGCAGCGTTACTACAGCCGGCACTATCACAGCGGGGCCAATACGGCAAGCGACGAGGAGTAATTCAACTCATTTGCTGGTTTCTACGCGGTTACGTCCCTTGTGCTTGGCAAGATACAAAGCCTGGTCAGCACGCGCAATCAGAGTCTCCAGGTCGGGAGTTTCACGCGAAAAGGCCGCCACGCCCACACTAATGGTCACGCGCAAGTTGCCGCTATCGGTCGCTAGAGAAGAATTCTCGACCGCAGAGCGCAAACGTTCGGCAATTTCCCTGGCAACTTGCAAAGGCGTTTCAGACAACAGAATGACGAACTCTTCTCCCCCGTAACGTCCGACGATGTCTATGTCCCTGGTAATGCTGTTCAAATGCCTGGCCAGCCCTTGTAAGGCCTGATCGCCAATCGCGTGACCGTACAAGTCGTTGACGCGCTTGAAATAGTCAATGTCTACCATCAACGCAGCAAAGGGCTGGTTGTTCCGTATAGCGCGGGAAAACTCCAGACGACCTATCTCGAACAATCCGCGCCGGTTGTAGAGACCGGTCAACGAATCGGTGAGCGCCATATTTTGGGCTTCTTCGTACAGGCGTGCATTCTCTAGTGCAATGGCTACCTGGTCGGCAAATGCGACCGCCATCTTGACATCTTCCTCATCGAAGCGATTGGGTTGCGCGCTGTCAATTGCCAGCAAGCCGATGACCTGGTTACGGATGATGAGCGGGACGCCCAGCCAGGAACGGATATGATCGTGAGGCTCTTGTTCGAAGGTCTTGTAGACGCTGCTAGGGTTATTCAAAATATAGGGTTTGCCGGTTTCGATCACTATGCTGTTGGGATTGTCGCCCGGCACCGGGAAGCGCATTCCCATCACCATTTTCATGGACTGTTCATCCCATCCGCGCCCGCCTACAATTTCCAATTCGTCCTTGCGCAAAAGTTGCACCGAGGCGCTGTCATAGGGTAACACGAAAGACAATTGTTCGAGGATGCGATTCACGGCCTCATCGGAGCGTAACGTTTCCAGGATGGCGGCGCTGGCGCGCCGCAGCGTTTCGGACTCTTCGGCCCGCTTGCTGGCGTCTTCGACAGCCTGGAATTTTTCCATCGCTAATGCAATCAGGCTGGCGGCCTGCTCTCCAAGCAAGATTTCTTCCGGTTGGAAACGGCGGGGATAATTGTATGCCAGGATGATGGCGCCCAACCATCTTTGCCCAGCGATGAGGGGAAAAGACATCAGCGCGCGGTAGGGGAACATATCCAAAATCCGCTGGCTGACATAGGGCGTATGAGTCACATCATTGATGACCAGCGCGTGGCCGCTCTTGAGCGTCGAAGCTGCAAGGGTAGTTTCCCCTTTTTCGGGTTCGATGGACAGGAAAACCTCGCGATACTCTCCATGGCCAGAGAGCGGCCTGGCAGATTGTGTGGCCTCATCCCAAATAGAAAAGAAACAGGCGTTGGCGTTCACCAATTCACTCAGGCGGCTTACCACAGCGTCGCCCATCGTTTGTAAGTCGTTGGCTTGCAAAGCGGTCAAAACGACTTCGTGGAGCAGATTGAGGGTGCGCTGACGGCGGCGCAGGGCAAACTCATTGCGAGCGCGTGTTTCTGCCGCACTGAAAATGTCGGCGGCGGCCTGGATGGATTTCAGTTCGGTAGTTTGCCAGACACGTTCACGCTCGTTATCTTCCAGACCAATGAAACCCCACCATTTGCCTTCTACGAAGATGGGCGCCATCAAGGTCGAACGCACGCCGCGTTTGTGCAATTCTGTTTGTTCCATGAGCGGCAATTCGCTGGTCAGGGCCGAAATCAATTTTCCCTGGCCCAGTTGGTTGCTCCAGCCGGCCGGCCCGATTTGTGTGATGGGAATGTGACGAAATTGTCTGTCGTTCAAATGGGGCGTTACGTTAGGCGCTGTCCATTCATACGTCTGGCTGGTATACATCATGCCATCTTGCTCATGATAATTCTGGAAAACATATGCCCTGCTTGCCCGTGTGACCTGCCCCAGCCTTTCGAGGAAGGCATAGATATTGGCCTCCCAAGCGGCGGTTTTCAAGAATTGTTGCGCCGCCAGGTTGAGGGTTTCGAGCAGCGCCTCGCGCCTTGCGAGGTCCATTTCGATTTGCTTGCGCTGGTGAATATTGCGAAAACCCATTACATAGGCCGAGGGGCCCTTTTCTTTTCCCTGTTCGAGGTTTTGGATGGGCTTCAGGTGAATTTCGAACATCGTTTCCCGGCCATCCAAGAGGAAAGGCTTTTCGACGAAGGGTTCCCGGCGTTCGACCAATCGCAAAAACGTATCGGCGCACTGCGGGTAGAGCCGCTCGATCGGCTGCCCAAAGGAAGTTTCGAGGGAAATCCCCAAGATTTTCTCCAGCGTCTTGTTGAGATAGAGAACTCGTCTCTGATGGTCTATAACCAAGATGCCATCTTGCAAATCTTCCAGGATCATCGCCGGCGCCATGGGGACGACATCCAACAAGCGATAGCGCAGGATGCCCCATGCCATGACCGCAATTGCCGGGAGAAACAGAAAAGGCAGCCAATCTAGGCCAGGCCGTGTGGCTGCCAGGACAATCATACCGCCAATCCATGGCAAAGCCGTGCCGGTCAAAACCAGGGCGGGCTTGAAACGCTGCTTCGCCGGCGAATGCAAAAAATCCAATAACAGAAATCCTAAACTGATGAAAAGGACGATATGCGTATAGGCGGTTTGTAGCCTCAGCCATGCCCCCATTTCGACTTCCAAATAAGACAAAGGACCCAGCGACGCTATTTGCACACGTTTCCAAATCAAATGATGATAGGGATTGGTGAACGCCAGAAAAAGGGTGCCGATAGGAACGATCCAGGTCAGGGCTTGCCTGGCAGTCGTCAGCAGGTGGCTTCGTCCTGTAAACGTCACGCAAAAGGTCAACAGGAAGACAGGCGCGCTGACCGTTCCTATCAGTTCGATGGTGGCTGCCAAAACTTTGCTGCTGATATTGGACGCCGTCAATTCCAGCCCATTGCCCAGCGAAAGGAGAGCAATGCTGGTCATCATCCACGCAAAGGGAGTAAATGCCAGACCCGGCCGCCGCTGCCAGATGAACAAACCCAGCCCGGCATACCCTCCAGCAAGGAGTATCAGGCTCGCCGGGGCCAAGAAAAGCAGATTTTCCATAATCGAGCCACTATTGTAACGGAGTTTCTGTGCCTGCGCAAATTGCGCTTTCAAAACAAAATTTGTTGGTGCGTCGACGTGCTGGGATAATAGCCCGTTCGAGCGGCAGTCCCCAAAAGGGATGCCGTTGAACTGCCGCTCCATCGGTTCGAGGCGCTAACAAAATTTCAGAGGCTATGGTCGTTCCTCGATCAAAGCATTCCACTCGACCGGCGCCGCTTCCAGGTAGCGTAAAAAGTCAGCATAGAACGCATCTGTCACGGCTTCCCATTCTTCGACCCCATACGCTTGCCCTACTACTTGCCGGCCGGCCTGCATCCCCAAAAGGCGAAAGAGGACGTTTTCGAGCGTCTCGGCCATGTCGGGCGATAAGGTCTTCGACAGGACGAGAGTTTCATACGGGATGATGGCCGGAACGCGCCAAATGACAAGCACCTGTTCGAGGATGTCGGGGAAGGCATCGCGCAGGGACGGGAATTCGCGCGCGTCTATGTAGGTTACGCCAAAGTCACAGATGCCGCCCGCATACACGGCCCGCGCAACGGTAGGCTGCCCTTGCACGAAGGCGGCCGGGCGAGTGGGAATATTGTGATACGCCAACATGCCGGCCGGGATGACGTAGCCCGAAGGCGAAACGGAATCGGACCAGCAGGGCTTCTTCTCGCGGAATTGGGATAGGGCTGTGGCAGCATCGGCTGTGTTCTCCTGCGCGCGCGCATCGTAATAGGAGGTAAAGCCTGCGTCTGCGCGAGCAATGAACTGGGCGCCGTAGGCCTTCTGCCCCGATTTCATAGCGGCAAAAGCGGCAGTTGCATTCCCCTTTTCATAGGCCAGCGCGTAGGCATAGGGACTCAGAACCGCAATGTGCGCGTTGCCTCGTCCCAGCGCCTCGACCAGTTTGGTGTAGGATTCCGGCGCAGTCACTACGAAGGTATAACCGGTCTCCTCGGCCAGTTGGGCGGCAAAGGCTTTGCCCGCTTCTACGCGCACTCCTTCGGGAGCGGCAGAGGGGGAAAGCGCCAGCACCAAGGGGTTTTCCGGCGTCCCCAGCGGCGCAGAGGTGGGCGTGGGACGCGGCAGTTCGGCGGTGGAAGCGGTCGGCGCAGGAACGCTCGCGGTAACGGAGGCCGCTTCGGGCGTCGTAAACGAGGCGTGAAGTCCGGGGAAGGTACAGGCCGCCAGCAGGAAAAACGTCCAGGCAAGACGAAGTCTATGAGTCATGTTCTGATCTGGAAAAACAAGCAGTATAATTGTGACATGAAACAGAATTTCCTGTCGCTCTTGATCATTATCGTGTTGATTGCTGGCGGTTATTATATTGTCAAAACCATGCAAGAGACAGCCCAGCAGGCCAATCAGGCTTTACAACCGCTTCAGCAAGCCAACCAGGCATTGCAGACGCAGGTGTCGGACTTGCTGCACCCCACGCCCACCGTCATCCCCGACCCGGTGACCTACATCAACGAGGTGCGGGCGCTGGCGCGGCTGGAGACCATCCAATATAGCGTGGAAAAAGTAGTCACTTGTGAAATCAATCAGGGGACGCTGGGATTCCTGGTGGGCGACAAGGTGCTGTTCGTGGGGCATGGCATCGTGATTGCCGGCATTGACATGGAGAAGATTCTGCCAGAAGATATGCGCCTGGAGGCGGGCGCGTTGTCCGTCAAACTCCCCCCAGCCGAAGTTTTCGTAGCCACGCTGGACAATCAAAAGTCCTATGTGTACGACCGTGACACGGGCATTTTCACCAAGCCAACAGTAGATTTGGAGACGATCTGCCGCCAGAGCGCCGAAACGGAAATCTTGAAAGCCGCGCTGGAAGACGGCATTCTGACCCAGGCACAAACCAACGCCGAGAATTACCTGTTCCGCTTCTTCCAGGCGCTGGGATACCAGAATGTGATTTTCGTGAAGTAGTTCGTTCTACCCACAGTTCCACTGCGGGTAGAACAAGGTTACACCCGTTCCGTCCAGGACGGGTGCGCGTATTTCTCGCGGACGAGTTCTTCGGCCCGCGAGATTTCTTGTGGAGAGAGTTCCCCTTCCTCCAGGCGGATTCCCAACTGCGCTTCGAAGGCGCGGACGAAGGCCTGCGCGGCGGTTTCCCAGGCCACTACCCGCCCTAGCGCCGCCTCAACGGTCGTGGCGCGCTCCAACAGGCGTTGACCGGCGACGGCGCGCGCCGATTCATCTGGAAAGACCAGCGCCTGACAAATGCGCGTCAGGTCGCCGGTCAGCGGCAGGGAACCATGCTGCAAGACGCCGTCTCTGCGGCGCGCTTGCGCCGAGCCGATCAATTTCTTGCCCTTGACCGTGATCTCATACGTGGACGGGACTTCGAAGCAGACCGGATGAGGACTGCCGTTGCCGTTTGCCTTGCCTTCCTTCATTTCGACCGGCAGTCCCAGGTCGTGGACGGCGGATAGTAAGGCCTGCGCCAGGCGGTTGTACGATTCCAGCACCGTCCCGGCTACGCGCGGCTCGTCTGGCGGGGCAGTGACGGAATAGGTCAATTCGTCGGTGTGCAAGATAGCCCGTCCACCGGTGGTTCGACGCACGACCTCCCAGCCGCGCTCGCGCAGGCGGGTCAGGTCCACATCGGCAAAGGGTTGTCCCTGCCCAAGCGACAGACAGGGTGGTTCCCAGGCGTATAAGCGCAGGGTGGGCAGCGTTTTACCCCGCCCACTAGATTCGAGCAAGGCCTCGTCTACGGCCATGTTCCATGCGCCGCGAGCAGGAGGGGTGAGGAGGAGGCGCCAGGTAGTCATATAGATATTGTACCAGCAGGCAGGCCGCCTGAACAACCTTGGCCGTTCCCCCAAAATTCTAACCTTTTTCCTACGTTGTTTTTCCCGCTTTTTGGTAAAATCAACCCGACAGGTTCTGTCTGAGTGATTAGGAGTATCTCATTATGTCTGGTATGGATCGCTTTACACAGCGTGCGAGGCGGGTGTTGAGCCTGGCTCACCAGGAAGCCGAGCGCGCCCGTCAAAACAATATTGGCACCGAACATTTACTGCTAGGCTTGATGAACGAAGAAGGCGGAGTAGCCGGGCGTGTCTTACGTGAGTTAGGGATGCAAACCGAGCGGGTGCGCGAGGTGATCGAGCGGGTCAGCACAGGCGGCCGTTCGCTGTTTACCGGCAAGATTGACCTGGCGCCCGATACCCAACAGGTATTGGAATACGCGGTAGAAGAGGCCCGTCAACTAGGACATCATTACATAGGCACCGAACACATCCTGCTGGGTCTGGTGCGCGTGGAAGGGAAGGCGATGGAGGTGCTGCGCCGTTTGGGCGTCACGCCTGACCAGATTCGCCGTCAAACGCGGCGAGTGCTGAACGAAGGCACCTCTACCCCCGCCCCCGCCGGGCCTGTGCAACCCCAACGCCCCAACCCAGCCGGGCAGAAGACGCCCCTCATAGACCAACTGGCTACTGACTTGACTTTGCTGGCCGAAGAAAAGAAACTCGACCCGGTCATCGGACGGCAGAACGAGATCGAGCGCGTCATCCAGATTTTGGCGCGCCGGACGAAGAACAATCCCGCTTTGATTGGCGAACCTGGAGTCGGCAAGACGGCCATCGTGGAGGGACTTGCCCAACGCATCGTGGACGGAGACGTACCGGCCCCTCTGATGAACAAGCGCGTCTTGCAACTGGACGTTGGCTCGCTGGTGGCCGGCACGATGTATCGCGGGCAGTTCGAGGAACGCCTCAAGCGCGTCATTGACGAACTCAAACAATCTGGCTCCATCCTTTTCATAGACGAAGTCCACATGCTGGTGGGGGCCGGCGCGGCCGGTTCCTCGGTAGATGCGGCCAACATCCTCAAGCCGGCTCTCTCGCGCGGAGAGTTGCAAGTCATCGGGGCAACCACGCTGGACGAGTACCGCAAATACATCGAATCCGATGCCGCGTTGGAACGTCGTTTCCAATCCATTATCGTGGATGAACCCTCCGAGGAAGAGACCATCGAAATCCTCAAAGGCATCCGCAAGGCCTACGAAGAGCATCATCACCTCGTCATCTCTGACGAGGCCCTCGAAGCGGCGGCTCACCTGTCGTCCAGATATGTGACCGAGCGTTTCTTGCCGGATAAAGCCATAGATTTGATAGACGAATCCTCCTCCCGCGTGCGGATGTACAAGAGTCCGGCGGCCAGAGAAGCCAAAGACCTGTTCAGTCAATTGCGGCAGGCGCGCCAAAACCGCATCCTGGCGCAGGAAGATGGCAATATCGAAGATGTCCGCGAGTGGGAAGAGAAAGAACTGGAATTGCAAGCCAACATCGAGCGCCTGCGCAGCGGTTGGGACCGCGCCTCCAGTCCGGTTGTCTCGGCGGAGGACATTGCCGAAGTGGTCTCCATGTGGACCGGCGTTCCGCTGATGCAACTGGCCGAGGAGGAAAGCCAGCGTTTGCTCAAGATGGAAGCCGAATTGCAAAAGTCCATCATCGGGCAGAAAGACGCCATCGAAGCCATCTCGCGTGCAGTGCGCCGCGCCCGCGCCGGTCTCAAAGACCCGCGCCGCCCAATTGGATCCTTCATCTTCTTGGGGCCGACAGGCGTTGGCAAGACCGAATTGACCAAGGCCCTGGCTAAATTCATGTTTGGCAGCGAGGAAGCCGCCATCCAGCTGGATATGTCCGAATTCATGGAACGGCATACCGCCTCGCGGTTAGTAGGCGCGCCGCCCGGCTATGTGGGCTATGACGATGCCGGCCAGTTGACCGAGGCCCTGCGCCGCCGTCCGTATTCCATTGTGGTGTTCGACGAAATCGAAAAGGCGCACCCTGAAGTCCATAATATGCTGTTGCAAATCATGGAAGAGGGGCACCTGTCTGATGCGCGCGGCCGCAAGGTGGACTTCCGCAACGCCATCATCGTCATGACTTCCAACATCGGCGCAGATGTCATCAAGAAACAGGGCGCCTTGGGCTTCCAGTTGAAGCGCGACGAAGAAACTGAAGAGCGCCTGTCTTATGAAGAGATGCGCAAGAAACTGACGGAGACCCTCAAGCGCGCCTTCCGCCCAGAATTCATCAACCGTGTGGACAGTGTGGTCGTCTTCCGCGCGCTCAACAAGGAAGACATCCAACAAATCGTCTCGCTCGAACTGGACAAGGTGGCGGCCCGCCTGGCCGAACACGCCCTCACGCTGACGGCCACACCTGCCGCCCTGGCTTTGCTGGCCGACCTAGGCTTCGACGCCGAGTTTGGCGCCCGTCCGCTGCGCCGCGTCATCCAAAACAAAGTCGAAGATCCGCTCTCTGACCGCCTGCTGGCCGGCGAATTCCCGTCTGGCTGCACCGTATTGGTAGACGTAAATCAAGAAGGCGAAATCGTCCTGAAACAACAAGAAGCCAAAGAACCTGAGACGGAAATGGCCGTCTGAAATAGAGAGGGGGGAAGCAGGGTGTTTTGGGCGCGCAGCGTGCCTAAAACACCCTGTCTCATGCTTTTTTCGAGAAGATGCAGCCGCGCAAAAAAAAGCCTCCCTGAGTATCCTCTCAAAAAACGGGGGAAACATCCCGAAGGTTTTCCGGAAAAGCCTTCTTGAGACGCTCGAACCTTCACCCTGCGGGTACTTCGCGGCAAAGTATTGAGAAGATATCTCCCTGAGAACTATCGTGCCTGCCCCTCTTACCCGAATTGCGAGATGACGCCTGCGACGATTGCTATCTGCCCCAAGTGGTACAGCCCGATGTTCAGTACGCGGCCACGTCGAATGGGAGCGACGAAGCGATTCCATGCCAACACGATATCCGACAGGTAGAACAAGAACGCCCCCACGCTCACCAAGAGCGCGGGCGTAGAGCGCCATTCGGGGCGGAAGAGCGTCAGCAATGCCGAGAGCAGCATCAGCGTAATCACAACGCTGTACACGACCACCGGCGCAACCAGACGGGGCTGCCCTTGGGCGCGTACCCCTGCCACGATAGGACGTATCACCCGCACCGCCCCTACGCCCAACACAACGGCCATTCCCAGGCTCCAAATAGCCGAGGTCTTTGGTAAAGGCGTATCGAAACCCATCACATAGGCAATCTGTGCAAACAGGAAAGCCACCAAACCAACGAGGAAGAAACGGTCGCTGAAGATCAACGCCACATCTCCAGCCAGAGAGAACAAGACGCCCAGCCCAAACCACAGCAAGGCACCGTGCAAACCGGCCGTCAGTGCCAGCCAGGCAAACAAGCAGAGCATCACGGCTGGTTTGGCGACCCATTCCAACTTTAGCCAGCCCTTCCACACCGCCAGGGCTTCCAAGACGGCGAACACGAATGCGGCAAAGGGGAAAATGGACATGCTTACCTCCTTTTCTTGTTCTTGAGGGTATACCCTACCCTTTTCATGGCTCTTTCATCCTTACGCCATTCTTTCAACAACTTGACCCGCAACTCCAAGTAAACCTTGCGTCCTGACATGGCTTCGATTTGCGCGCGCGCCGCGCTGCCAATTCGTTTCAACATCACGCCGCCGCGCCCAATCAGGATGCCTTTTTGCGATTCGCGTTCTACGAACACAGTCGCCACAATATACGCCCCCTCCTCGCCGCGTTCAGTGAATTCATCTATGCGAACCGCTACTCCATGCGGCACTTCATCGCGCAGATTCAACAAGCAGGCCTCGCGGATGAGATCGGCTGCAATCTCGCGCTCGTACCAATCTGTCACCTGCTGCGGATCGAATTGCGGCGGCCCTGGCGGAAGATAGGCGGCCAGCGCCGCTTGCAGCATGTCGAGGTTGGCACCATGTACAGCCGAGATGGGGATGACCTGCGTTCCCGCCGGAACGAGGGCGCGGTACGCTTCGAGGCGCGCAGACAACGCCTCGGCGGAGAGTAAATCCATTTTGTTGCCCGCAAGCAGAAGCGGAGTCCGCTGCGAGAGACGTCCAAGGCGGGGGGCAATCCACCGATCTTCGTCGGTCGGCTCGACAGACACATCTACCAGGAACAAGACCACATCCACCCCTTCCAACGCTTCTTGGGCTTCTTGATTGAGAAATTCGCCGAGTTTATGACGCGGCTTGTGGAGGCCCGGCGTGTCCACGAAGACCATCTGGAAGTCCTCGGTCGTGAGGATGCCCAGTTGACGACGGCGCGTAGTTTGGGCTTTGGGCGAAACGGCGGCCACTTTTTGACCGAGCAGGGCATTGACCAGCGTAGACTTGCCCGTATTGGGGCGGCCTACAATGCTGACGTAGCCAAAACGATATTCGTCACTTTGCATGGGGCGAGTGTATCATAAGAGTCGCAAGGATTCAAAACGCCTTGCTTCCTCACCTTGCAGCCGTGTGTAGACTCTGAGCAATCGAGCAATCGCTCTCGACGCAAATTGGGCGAATGACACACATTTTTTAGGCAGTTCGCAGCCACAACCTTGCGCGCACATCTTGTGAAAAATGGGACTTGCGTGTAACTAAACATCAGGGTATGATTAAGTAACCTGAATTCGGGATCAGCCTTCGAAACGTCTTGAAGGCTCGATTTTGCCCATACAATGGCTCTAAAAAGCCTTCGGGACGGTCATTCCAAACTGGCATTAAGTAGCCCCGCAGGGGCGGTCGTTATGCTAGAGAGTTTTTACCTCAACTTCGACATACTCATCGAGCGGGCAAGCGACGGAAAATACCGCGCGAGGGTCATTGATTCTCCCCTCGGGCCGGCCTCTACGGAGTTCGAACGCCCTCTTTCTGACCTGCAATTGGAAAATTACATTTTGCGCATGGGGCAAACCCGTCAAGGCGTGCTTCAACCCTTCGATTCGGGGGAATTGCAAGCCATCAAACAATGCGGCGAAGACCTGTTCAATGCCGTCTTTTCGGGTGAAGTCTATACCTGTTTCATGTTGAGCCGCGAACAGGCGCGTGAAAAAGGCAAAGGACTGCGCATCCGCTTGCATATCGAAGTGCCAGAATTTCAGGATTACCCCTGGGAATTGTTGTATCACTCCAAGATGAATCAATTTCTGGCGCTCTCGAAAGAGACGCCGGTGGTGCGCTACATCGAATTGCCCGTGCCAGAATATCCCCTGGCGTTGAAACCGCCGCTCAAGATGTTGGTGATGATTTCCAGCCCAGAGGGCTTTCCGCCTTTACAGGTGGAGGAAGAATGGAAGAAGTTGACCGCCGCCATCCAGCCGCTCATCGCGCGCGGCATGATTGTGTTGGAGCGCCTGAACCGCCCTACCCTGGCCGACTTGCAAAAAGCCCTGCGGCGCGATGATTTCCACATCTTTCACTTCGTAGGGCATGGCAAATTCATCACTTATCGGCAAGATGGCGTCCTGCTGCTGGAAGAAGACCTGAACGAACGGCGCGGGCGTCCGGTCAGCGGGCAATATCTGGGCATCTTACTGCATGATCACCCGTCATTGCGCCTGGTTCTGCTGAATGCTTGCGAGGGTGCGCGCACATCCCGCTCTGATCCGTATGCGGGTGTGGCGCAATCGCTGGTGCAGCAGGGCATCCCGGCGGTGATTGCCATGCAGTTCCCCATCTTGGAAGAGTCGGCCATCAAGTTTACCAACGAATTCTACGGTGCCATTGCAGACGGCTTCCCCGTAGACGCCGCCATGTCGGAAGCGCGCAAAGCCATCTTCACCACCGGCAACGAGACGGAATGGGCTACGCCGGTATTGTTCATGAACGCGCCAGATGGGATGATTTTCAAGTTCCACCGCGAAGAGATGGAAGCGCCTCTTCCCACGCCTGAACCTGCTCCACCGTCCCAAGAGGCTGCTATGCCCCAGCCTGGCCCGCAGCCCCAAGAGACGGCCACGCCTCAGCCTGCTCCTCTGCCTGAAGAGGCCGCCTCTTCTCCGCCTCCAAAAGCACCGCCCAAGCCCAACGGACGCAAAAAGGAACGCGCCCAAAAGCGAAAGCGGTTGTGGGCGTTTTTCCTCTTCCTCCTTCTCTTGCTGTTAGGCGGGGGCGGCTGGCTGGCTGCCAGAAGCGGCTTCCAACCTCCTTTGCCCCTCATGCTTCCCTGGCCAACCCATACGCTGCTGGCTACCGCCTCGCCGCCAACGACCTCTTTCACGGCCACCACCTCCCCAGCGCCAACCGAGACTCCCCTCGCGACGCAGACTCCTATCATAATTGCTTCTACTCCCCCTGAGGAAGTCATCGACTCGAAAAATGTGGAAATGGTCTTCATCCCGGCGGGCGAGTTCTTGATGGGCAACGACCAAGGCCCGAGTGACGAGTATCCCATTCATCTGGTATATCTGAGCGGCTTCTACATAGACCGCTACGAAGTGACCAATGCCCAATACGAAGCCTGCGTTGCGGTCAAGTTGTGCAAAGAACCGCGTGAAAGAAGCGCTTACAACATAGAGGGCGCCTATTTTGGCAATCCTGAATATGCCAATTATCCGGTCGTCAATGTCACCTGGGAAATGGCTCAAGACTATTGCACCCAATGGCGCAACGCCCGTTTGCCCACCGAAGCCGAGTGGGAAAAAGCCGCCCGCGGCCCGTTGGCCTTCCCTTATCCCTGGGGCGAGGGTATCCAGTGTGAATGGGCCAATTACCGCGACCCAGCCTGTAAACGCTTCAGCGCCACCCGGCCTGTAACAGAGTTCATGACCGGGCAGAGTTTCTACGGGGTCTATAACATGGCGGGCAATGTATGGGAATGGGTGGCAGATTGGTACTCCCCCACGTACTACTATGATGCGCCGTTGGAAAATCCGCTCGGCCCAGAGACTGGCCGCTTCCACGTCAAGCGGGGCGGGGGATTCCTCAACACCTGGGATGTGCTGATGTCCTCCAACCGCGAGTCGGAGGAGCCCACCGGCTATGGTTCAGACCTCGGCTTCCGCTGCGCCCGCTCCGTGACAGCCGATTTCCCGTAATTCTCAAGCCATCACCGCCCTTTCCAATTTCAATAACCATTCTTTGGTTGGCAATCCTTCTCCGCCGCCGTAGCCGTGCAGTTTTCCGTCGCTGCCGATGACGCGGTGACAGGGAATGACCAGCGGCATGGGGTTGGTAGCGTTGGCGCGGCCTACCGCACGCGCGGCGCGCGGTTTGCCCATCTGGCGGGCAATTTCGCCGTAGGTGCGGGTTTCGCCGTAAGGAATGGCCGCCACGATTTGCAGCACCTGACGCTGGAACGGCCGCAGCAGGGACCAATCTATCGGCAAGGTAAAGGCCTTTCGCGCGCCTCGCAGGTACTCGTCCAGTTGGCGAAGCGCCGCGGCAACTGCCTGCGGGTCGGGCCGAACAGGTCGCCTGAAGCGTCGCATCAAGGCAGTCTCGAAGGCCGCTTCGTCTGGCGCCCACTCGATGGCTGCCAGGCCGTCTTCGCCAACGGCGATCCATAAATCGCCCAGGGGGGACGCGCGCAAAACGCCAATAGAAAAGGGGGATTTTTGCTTCATATTGTCTCCCAGGCTTAACAATTTCGTAAGTTGTCTAACAATCGTAGGGTAAACGTAGGTTTGGCGTCAAGTTGATTGTGACCATTTATGATAAATTAGGACAAAGGTGATTTCTCTTCTCCTCCTTTCAAGAGAGAACCGGGGTCGGCGTCCCCGGTTCTCGCAATTTAAGGGACAGAGAAAGGGGGATTGGCTGTGAAAGCAGTATAATTCTATCACTTCACAGTCGAAAGGATGAACATGAGCATACAGGTTACAATCATCGGCCTGGGGCAAGTAGGCGCTTCAGTGGGCCTGGCATTGGCTAAACACCACCCCACACTGCGCCGTGTAGGACATGACAAGGACGTCCAAACAGCCAAAGCCGCTGAAAAGAAAGGCGCTGTAGATGAGGTGAAATTCAACCTCCCGGCCGCGGTGCGCCAAGCCAAAGTGGTCCTGCTGAGTATACCGCTTGGCGAAGTCCGTTCTACGTTGGAAGCCATCGCGCCAGATTTGCCAGAGGGGGCCGTAGTAGTAGATACCTCGCCGGCCAAAAAGGCAGTTGCCGCTTGGGCGGCGGAACTTTTGCCGGCCGGAAGGTACTACATTGGGCTAACGCCGGCCCTCAACGCCCACTACCTGCACAGGATCGAATTCGGTCTGCAAGCAGCACAAGCAGACTTGTTCGAGAACAGTGTGGTGATGCTCGACGCACCGCCTCATACGCCCGAAGAGGCGGTGCAGTTGGCGGCGGATTTCGTCCGCTTGTGGGGAGCCACCCCCATCTACGGCGACCTCGAAGAAACCGACGGTCTGATGAGTAAAGCGCACCTGCTGCCTCAACTGACCGCCGCTGCCCTGCTCAACGCGCTCGTAGACCAGCCCGGCTGGCAAGACGCCCGCAAACTGGCAGGGCGGCCCTTTTCGACGCTCACGGCTGCGTTGGCCTACCAGGATGAAATCAAGTCTTTGACCGAAGCGGCCTTGCTGAATCGCGAGAACGTCGCCCGCGCCCTCGACCTGCTCATGGCCTCTCTCCAGGGCCTGCGCAACGCTGTGGCAGACGGAAACGAGCAAGCGGTTTTCGAACGCCTCGAACTGGCGCTGGATGGCCGCACACGCTGGCTGACAGAACGCACCCAAGCCGATTGGTCAGAAGTGGAAAAGCCCGACCTCTCCGCTATCCCCGGCCTTTGGGAGCGGCTGCTTGGCTCGCGGGAGAATCTGAAAAGGCGTGGCTGAGAGCGCCGCTTGCTACTGTTATATCTTGAAATGCGCCGATGGAACATATTACACCGGCTGGACGAGTGACCCCATCCGTCGGCTGGAACAGCACAACCAGGGAAGCGCCTCGCGCTACACCCGTGCCCGCCTGCCGGTCGAGATGGTTTATCTCGAGCCCCTGCCGAATCGCTCCGCCGCCATGCAACGAGAGAGGGCCATCAAAGCCCTCTCTCGCAGACAAAAACAGGCATTGATTGTCTCCTCCTCGTCAAGCGCCCTTCCTCGAGAAGAGGTAACTGCTTGTCCTCACCCTAACCCAGACAAGGCAGAAAAGTTCACCACAAAGGCGCAAAGTTCTCGAAGAAAACCTTTAAAGTTCGAACGTTCAATCGGTAAAAAGCGGCAGGTGACCTAAGGAAATGATGTGCATCCACTTGGCGCGGTCGCCTTCGGTAAAAATGGCGGCCTCTGCCGCAATCGTCGCGCCGACTTTTTCCAGAATCATGCGCATTCCCTGTAAGGTGGAACCGGTGCTGATGACATCGTCCATAATGACGGCGCGCTTGCCTTTCATCAAGTCACGATCTTTCTCATCCAAAATCAGTATCTGGGGTTGACCGGTGGTAATAGAGAGAGTCTCGGCTTTGATGGCGTCTCCCATATAAGGCTTATAGGTCTTACGCAGGATGACATAGGGCTTTTGGGTTTCCAGAGACAAGGCATACGCCAGTGGAATGGACTTGGCTTCAGCGGTAACCAACACATCGTACTCCACTCCTTGCAATTTCTCGGCCAGCGCCTTGGCGCAGGCCTGCACCAGTTCTGTGTCGCCCAGAATATTCAAAATGGCAATGCGCAGGCCAGGCGCTACCTCGAACAGACGCAGGTCGCGCTTCAAGCCAGCAATTTCGACAGAATAGGTTTCACGAGCGGGCATCATTCCCTCCAGAGAAGGTATTTCGACAAGCCGTAGTTTATCACAATTTATGACCGGCGGTGTACAAGGTCTCCAGACTACGGACTCTGAAACATCCAGACTTTGAAGCCCAAAACCTCCAGATTTTGCTCGAAAGTGGAGAGACTTTCGACTCCGCACCCAGCAAGGTTTGGGCGCACACCTCCAGGCAGTCGAGCCCCTAAAGGTCTGCTTCAGCGTGTATAATCTGTCTATAGTATTACCGCTTAACATTTACATCGTTCACGCAAATGTGGGTTCGCGCCGCAGTTGCTCATCCCCTGGACACTTGTTTCACCCGCAGTGGAACCGCGGGTGAACAGGGAAGCAACGCTAGTTTGGTTGCGGCTGGAGGCCGCGCTATGCTTCTCGATCTGCAAAAAGACGATATCGTTCGCATGAAAAAAATACACCCATGCGGCTCCTACGAATGGAAAGTGACTCGTTTGGGAGCCGATATCGGTCTGGAATGCAAGGGGTGTGGACGGCGTATCCTGCTAACCCGCCGTGAGTTGGCGCGCCGCGCCAAGATCATCCTGCCTGGCGAAAGACAAGGGAATGAACACAGCGCATAAAAAACCTCACATCCTGTTCTTGTTCTCCGATACCGGCGGCGGACATCGCAGTGCCGCCGAGGCCATCATCGAGGCCCTCGAAGCCGAATATGGCAATGCTTTCACCACCGAGATGCTCGATTTTTTCAAGAGCCATGCTCCCATCCCTTTCAACAAAATGCCCGATTGGTATCCCGATATGGTCAAAGCGCCGCACTTGTGGGGCTTGAGTTTCAGAATCAGCGATGGTCGCCGCCGGGCGCGCGCCATCATTACCAGCATGTGGCCGTATGTTGGCCGCGCCGTCCGCGCGTTGGTGCGCGATCATCCCGCCGACCTGGTGGTGACCGTCCACCCACTAGCCAACACCATCATCCTCAAAGCCATGGGACACAACCGTCCGCCTTTCGTCACCGTTGTCACGGACATGGTGACTACCCACGCGCTTTGGTACGATCCCCATGCCGACCTGGTATGCTTGCCTACCGAGATGGCCCGCCAGCGCGCCATCCAATACCAAATGCCGCCCGAAAAACTGCGCGTGGTAGGCCAGCCGGTGGCCTTGCGGTATTGCGTGCCGGCCGGCAACAAAGCCGACTTGCGCGCCAAATTGGGCTGGGAACAAGAGAAGACGACCGTCCTGTTGGTAGGCGGAGGAGAGGGAATGGGGCCGCTCGGCAAGACTGCCCGCGCCATTGCCGCCTCGGGCCTGGACATGAGCCTGGTCATCGTAACCGGGCGTAACCAACGCCTGAAAGCGCATCTGGAATCGCTCGAATGGCCGCTTCCCGCCCATATCTACGGATTTACGCGCGATATGCCCGATTTCATGCGCGCTGCCGATGTTCTTGTCACGAAAGCCGGCCCCGGCACCATTGCCGAGTCCTTGAACGCTGGGTTACCCATCATCCTGTACGCCAAATTACCGGGTCAGGAAGATGGAAACGTCACCTTCGTAGTCAAAGAACGTGTGGGAGTTTGGGCACCCTCCCCCAAACAGGTTGTCGAAGTTTTGACTCGTTGGGTGCAGCACCCAGATGTGCGCAAACGATACGCAAGCAATTGTCTCCGCGCCGCTCGTCCCGACGCCGCAAGGCAAATTGCCCGAGCGATCGGAGAATTATTGGGTTACCCCCCCGCTCAACCGCTGACACAAGAAAGCCCAGCGGCGTGAACTGAACGCCTGCTCATTCCATTTCCTGGCGTCCGGCCAGCGCACGCAGCAGGGTGTTCTGGTCGGCGTATTCCAGGTCGCCGCCGACAGGCAAGCCGCGCGCCAGGCGGGTGATGCGCACAGGGTAGGATTGCAATTGCTGTTGGATGTACATGGCGGTCGCGTCGCCTTCCAGGCTGGGATTGGTAGCCAGGATGATTTCCTTTACGCCGCCGCGCGCCACACGCTCGATGAGGGGCTTGATTTTGATGTCGTCGGGGCCTACCCCCTCGATAGGCGAGAGGACACCATGCAAAACGTGATATTTGCCCAAAAAGCCGCCGGTTCGCTCCAACGCCAACACATCCAGAGCCTCTTCAACAACACATAGAACAGAGGCGTCACGCTTGGGCGATTCGCACACTTCGCATAGTTCGCGCCCCGCAGAGGTAATATTGAAGCATTCGGCGCAAAAAGCCACTTTTTCCTTCAAACCGTTCAGAGCGTCAGCCAAATCGTCTGCAATAGAGCGGTCGGCGCGCAGCAAAAAGAACGCCAGCCGCGAGGCAGATTTAGGGCCAATGCCCGGCAGCCGCTCGAAGGCGTTGATGAGTTTCTGGAGAGGGTCAGGGAGGAGCATGGGGCTAAAACGGCAACCCGCCTGCCAGCGGGCCCAGTTTTTTTGCCGCCAGTTCGCGCGACTGGTCGAGCGCCAGATTGACAGCCGAAAGCACCAGGTCTTGCAACAGTTCCGCGTCGGCGTCTTCCAACAAGGCAGGGTCAATGACCACCGCGCGACATTTCTGGTCGCCGGTCATCGTGACTTGAATGGCGCCGCCGCCAGCCGTAGCAGTGACGGTTTCCTCGGCCAATTGCGCTTGCGCTTCTTCCATCTGCTTTTGCAGGCGCTGAAGTTGCGCCATCATGCCGCCCTGACCGCCCATAACGGGGCCTCGATTGAATCCTTTTGCCATAGAGTACTCCTAATTTACGCATTACTCCTGCATATCTATAATCTCTCCGCCGTTCTGCAAGGCAGTGGCAACCATGCCGTCGGGGTTGACGTGCGGAGGCAATTGACCTTTGGCGGTGGTCACAACACATTTGATAGCCAGGTCTACACCGAGCAGGTCACGGATAGCCTGACGGGTGGTTTCGATATGTTCGGGACGGTTCATTTTTTCCACCAGCACGTCGCTTGCCAAGCCTAAGATCAGGGTGGCGCCTTGAACATCGAGAGATTTGACCGAATTGAGCAGCGCCGCCAAGTTGACCGAGTGCCCTTTGACGCGCGCTTGAATCTGTTTCCAGGCTTGGATGACTTGGGCATTGCTGACCAGCGGCGCAGTGGAGGCGGGCGCTTCAGGTTGACGGGTGGCAGGGCTTACGGCGGGGGGCGTCTCTGGCGATGCAGACGGTTTTGTCGGCGCGGCAGGCGCTTTCTTGGACACCGGGGGAAGCGTTTCAGGAACAGTCGTTGCAGCCGGCCGGGGCGCCTCGAGGGCCTCGGCCAACGCCAGTTCCAATCCCAGGCTGGGCTGCCAGCCGCCGCGCGTATCGGCCGCCGCCGCGTTGAAGGCTTTCATCATGCGCAGCACTTCTTGGGTAGAAAAAACTGTAGAATGCGCCGACATGGTGGACTTGACCTCTTGGGTGGCTTCCACCTGGTCGGCGTTCCCCATTTGGATGAGCAGCAACCCGCGCAGATAGTCCACAATTTGGCGCGCCAGGGAACGCGGGTCGGCGCCAGCGTCGAGGGCGCGGTGGATGGCATCCATAGCGGGAGCAGGCCGACGGTCCGCAATGGAAGCGATGAGGTCCAATACGGTTTGGGAGGTGGCGGTGCCAAGAACGGTCTGGGTGAGGGCCAGGTCTATTTTCTGTCCACTAGAGGAGAGTTGATCGAGCAGGGAGATGGCGTCGCGCATCCCGCCAGCCGATTGACGGGCGATGAGCGTCAGGGCTTCGTCTTCAGCCTGGATGTTTTCTTCTTGAGCGATGCGCTTGAGTTGGCCGACGATGTCCTCTACCGGCACGCGGCGGAATTCGTGACGCTGGCAGCGCGAAAGTACGGTAGCCGGGATTTTATGGATTTCAGTCGTGGCCAGGACGAAGATGGCGTGCGGCGGCGGTTCCTCGAGGGTTTTGAGCAGGGCGTTGAAGGCCGCGGTGGAGAGCATGTGGACTTCATCTATAATGTAAATTTTGTATTTGCCCTGAGTAGGCGCAAAGTTGATCTTGTCGCGCAGATCGCGCACGTCGTCTACGGAGGTGTTGGAGGCGGCGTCTATTTCGATGAGGTCGAGAAAGCGGTTTTCGTTGACAGCCATGCAGTGATCGCATTCGTTACAGGGACGCCGGGCTGGGTCTGCGTGCAAGCAATTGACGGTCTTGGCCAGGATGCGCGCCACGGTCGTTTTGCCTGTGCCGCGCGGGCCGGCAAACAAATAGGCGTGGCCCACCCGTCCAGCGCGAACAGCGTTGGTGAGCGTCTGGACGATGTGTGCTTGGCCGACAACTTCGTCCCATTGGCGGGGCCGCCATTTACGATAGAGGGCTTGGGTCATGGTTCTCTGATTGACGATTTTTCGATTTTCGATGGGCGGTCATGGCACGCGATAGATGGCGCGTAGATTGTTTTGGGGGTCGAGCAAATTGGCTACTTCGCCTGATTCCCAGATGGGGTCGCGCCGTCCCATATACAGGTCAATGACCGTATCTGTTCCCGACGCAGTATGCACTTGCACTGCGCCGTTGGGGAAGAGGGTCAACTGCGGGAAGATGTAGGTGTTGCCATCGTCGTCCTTGAGTTGCCAGTTGGCAAGAGAAAGTTCGTCTGTGCCGTTATAGCGAATAACGACCGCTTCGACATCCAACGCGCCGGCGCCTACCACGCTGACAATCTCGACCGGGATGTCGGCCTGCGGTTCGAATGCAGCCGCCGGCGTGGCCGCGCTCTGCGAAGGAAGCGCAGCCAGCGAAATGGGACTCAGTTGGGCACGATACGTGCGATCGTACCAGAACAGAATCGAGCCGGTCACACAGGCCGAAACGAAGACGTTGAGCAGCAAGTAGTAGACGAGCCGACGACGAGTCATGCTTATTTCATCTCAAGGTATTTTTACCCATCCTTCATTTTACGGAGGATGAGATGCTTATCCCAGGCCGGCATGTCTCATCTCCTCCGCTGACCTGGATTTCTCCGTATCCCAAAATGGGCGGATTTGATAGGAACGCCAATTCTCCCCAGTCCATGTTTCATCCTCGAACAAGAGTTTGCCATCGCGCGCCACAGAGCCAAACAACACCGCCAGGCGCAGGCCATATTTTTGTACTATGGGTTTCGATTGTTCAGAGGTGGGGAGGATAGCAGGCGTCGCAGACATGGCATCACCGGCGAAAATTGTATCACAAAGTAGAGTCAACTTGAATTCGAATACGATAGCCCTAGATTTTAACGTAATCTCAATATTTACCTGCATAAAATATGTTAGAATTTGCACTAGTCTAAACTATCCTTGTCGGCAAAATCCCGAATGCCCGCCCTGGAAAGGTTGCGCGGACAAACCGCGAGCAACTCTTTTCAAAAAACGATGACCTGAGATTTAGTATAGATGAACACTCACGTATCTGGAATCTTTTGTCCAGCCTGCAAAATGAAGAACGAGCCAGGGGCGGTCAGGTGTATCTACTGCAACACTCCTCTTGGCGTCTATCAACAGCAAAAAACGGTGGCGTTGCCGCGCGTTGGCGAAATGACCGGCGCCCTGACCGGTTCTTTGGAAGACATCCTGTCCGCGCCTCCCGAGCGCTTCATGGACTTCGAACTGCCATCCAAAGGCATCGCTCTCATCAATTTAGAAGACGGCCGTCCGGTTGCCATGCTGGAAGAAAAGGTCTTCATCCTGGGACGTACCTCGACTGAAATCAAAACCCAAGAACCGTTGATTGACCTCACCCCTTTTGGCGCCCTGGAACTGGGCATCTCGCGGCTGCATGCCATGATTCGCAAGACCCGCAATGGATACGAAATCATGGACCTGGGCAGCAGCAACGGCACCTGGCTCGAAAACCAACGCCTGATACCCAAACAAGCCTATCCCCTGACCAGCGGCGACCGTATCCGCATGGGGCGCTTGAACCTGCTCGTTTTTTATCCCTAGCGGACGAAAGACAACGCCACCCAATCTCCCATCTGCTTCTGCGCGCTCAAAACCAGACCTTGACTCTGCGCGGCTTCGATGACGCTTTGCTCCTGCCCGCGCAGGATTCCGCTCAAGATCACCGCCCCGCCCGGCTCCGTTAAATCGGCCAATCCTGCCTGCAAGAGCCGCACCAGCACGGGCGCCAGGATATTCGACATCACCAGCGGCGCCTGCCGAAGGGGAAACTGCCCCGCCAACACCTCCTCCACCGAACCCTGTCCCACGATAAACTCCGCGCCAATGCCGTTGTGATGGGCGTTTTCACGCGCATTTTTGACCGATTCGAGGTCAATATCCACACCCAGAGCAGCCTCGGCCCCTAGTTTGAGCGCAGCAATGGACAGAATGCCCGAACCACAGCCAATATCTATGCTTTTGGTCTGACGATTCGCCATTTTGGATGAAGCGTCGAAGAAGGCTTCGAGGAGTTCAAGACAAAGTTGCGTGGTTGGATGCGTGCCGGTGCCAAAAGCCATGCCGGGGTCTATCTTGATGGGGATGCGCTCTGGGTCGGGCGAATCCAGCCAGGCAGGCACGATGATCAGCCGCTTGCCAATGGGGACAGGGCGGTAATGTTCCCTCCACGCTTCCATCCAGTTTTGGTCCGCCACCTGCCGATAAGTCGGCGCTGGTAAGGGCTGGATCATTCCCAAATAGAAAAGCGCTTGCTCGAGTCTGCGGCGTGTTTCTTCGATATTCTCGTCCATTGCAAGATAGGCTCGAACGGTAATGGGACCGCTTGGGGTGCCTTCATCTTCGTCATCCAAGAATTTCACACCCTGTTCGGTCGTCACGCCGTTGGGCGCAAAACGCGCCAACACATCCGCCACGGCCTCGGCCAATTCGCCGTCAACGGTAAGAGAAACTTCGAGCCAGGCAGTCGCAGGCTTCATTTCACAGCCTCCCACAGAACGAAAAATTTGTCCCTAACTTTTGCAAAAACCACATCGTGTAATCCATTTTACACGATACCTTCGGGAGTGTTCACGCAAACCTTGTCAGGCGCGGAGCCGAAAGTCTCCCGGCTTTCGAGCCAGTGGAGATTTTGCAGTCCGCGGCGAAAACCCTTGCGTCCATACCCTTCACAAAGAAATGGAAGCGGGAGGAGGCGCATGGTAAAATAAGGCAAAATTGCCGCGCTACCGTTGTGTTGCTGAGGCCTTCTTGCATGGAATCGCCGACATCACCAGCCGATTTGCTTCGCAAGGCCATCCAGGCTGCTCGCAGCGGGCGAGAACTGACCGCCCGTGATTTGTTTCAGGACGTTGTACGTCTCGATCCTAGCAATGAAGTGGCCTGGATGTGGCTATCTGGCCTGCTCGACTCTCTCGAAGACCGACTGGCAGCCTGTGAGCAAGTCTTGTTCCTCAACCCGCGCAACGCGCCCATGCGCGCGTACTATGAAAAATTACTGGCCGAGCAAGAAGCCATAAGACAACGCAAAAGGCTTGAATTAGAAGAAGTCCTGGCCTATGCCCGCACCCAATACGAGAAGAAAGAATACGCACAGGCACTCCTGGTCGTGCAAGAACTTTTGCAGCAGGAAATCCAATTGGCAGAAGCCTGGCTGCTATACGCGGAACTGGTCAGCAGCCTGGACGAGAAGGTGCAAGCCTACGAGACCGCTTTGCGCCTCGACCCGTCCAACGCAACAGCGCGCCGGCAATTGGAACGTTACCGCCAATACCAGAAAGAGCCGCACGAGTTGGCCGCCTATTTCGAGGAAGAAGGCAGACTGGACGAGGCGATTGCTGTGTACCAAGAAATGGCCGCAAAAGCAAGCAATTCGTCTGAGTTCGACCACGCCTACCGCGAAATGGTGCGTCTGGAAGACCTCAAAATCGAAAAAGTGCGCCATGTCCATCCCGTTGTCCACATCATGCGCATCAGCGCCGGCCTGCCGCTGTTCTATTTCCTACTCCTGTTATTGCAAGAAGGCTTGAATCCGTTTGCGCATTTTGCCTTTTACCATTGGGTAGGCATTCCCTTCGTCCTGCTAGGTAGTTTTCTCATTGCCATAGCAGCCGTGCCTAGCCACATGATTTGGCAGCGCCTGTTTGGAAAGCAAAATGGGCGCCGCTCCAAAGGGGCGCGTTGGACGGTAGCCCTAGGGGGCTGGGTTTTGGTTTTACTGCCGCATCTCCTTCTGACTTTGGAGTCGTTTGCACGCCTGGCGACATTTCAGACGCCTCCTTTGCCGCGCTTTTAGGTAGCCATGATCCCACTCAACGACACCGAACCCAATCGGTATTCCTATTTTCCCTTGATGACCATCTTTTTGATTTTCCTCAATACGGTCATCGAATTCAGCAAGCCGCTCTATCTACCAGAAGGGACTCTAGAGGAATACTGGCCATTCCTGATGCGCTATGCGTTCACCCCCCAATTGATTTTGAATGTGCAGGGAGCAGGGATGTTATCGAATATTACGGCCATGTTCATGCACGGTGATTTCTTTCATTTGCTGGGCAACATGGGGGCATTATGGGTATTTGGTCGCCGCGTAGAGGATGCCTGCGGTCCAATGCGATATTTGATTTTCTATTTGCTTGCCGGCACTTGCGGGCACATCTTGACAGCCATCGTTCTATACGACTCCCGATTCCCGGTCTGGGCGCCAGCGGCGCCATCTTTGGCGTGATGGGGGCTTACTTGTTGTTATACCCTTCGGGCCGCATTCGCACGCTGGTTTTCCTATGGTTCGTGCCAACCTGGCCGCTCATCCGCGCCGGTTGGATTGCCTTATATTTCGTAGCGCTTCAAATTATCCCTGCGCTGGACATTCTCTTCGGAAAAGGCGATTACTCGATTGGCTATTGGGCGCACCTGGGCGGTTTTTTTGCCTGCGTGTTCATTTTTCTCTTCCTACGCCCTGAAGCCTTTGCGCGTTACCTGAGCGACACTTCAGTATGAAAACAGCCAGGCCTTTGCCTGGCTGTTCGATTTGGCTTAACCACCGGTGGGTAATCTCTTTTCTAAAGTGCGAAGCAAAATATCTTCCTGCTCATCGCTGGGACCCATTTTCATACGCCGAGCCTTTTTGTTCTTCTTGTGCAGGTTGGCACGATCGAGCGCCTCCTGCCAGGCAATTTGCATGGCGGTCATTTCCGGCTCTTTAGACTGTTCCTGAATCTCGACTTCTTGCGCTTCTTTCTGGGGTGCACGCTTGCCGCGCCCCTTGCGATCGCCCCTTTCTTTCTTGGCCGGCTTTACTTCCTCGATTTCGGGCTGCAGGGATTTCATGCTCAAACGAATTTGCTTCTTCTTGCGATTGACATCCAGGACCACCGCTTCTACCTCGTCCCCTTCTTTGACCACCTCGTTTGGATTTTTGATGTAGCCGCGTGACATCTCGCTGACGTGTACCAGTCCCGGGCGCTCGGCGCCAAAATCAACAAATGCGCCGTAGGTCTCCAACCGCACCACCTTGCCTTTCACAATCGTATCCGGTTTGATCTCGCTCCACTCCATCCCTAACGGCTCGATCATCGTCAATTCGATGCGATCCTTTTTGACACGGCGCACCCACACGTCCACTATCTGACCGACTTTGACCACATCTTCTACTTTGTTGACATGCTCTTTTTGAAGTTGTGAAATGTGAATGACGCCTGGTAGATCTTGTCCAATATCTACCAATGCCCCCGCCAGGGTGGTCTTGATCACCTTGCCGGTCAATTTGGTCTTAGGTTCTAACGCGCTCGCTTGCGCGGTCATCGTTGCTTCGGTAGTCATTGTTTTGCTCCTATAACAGGGGATAATGCCAAAGGCTGATTATACCTGCTCAAGAGAACCTCGTCAACTTAAAAAT
>Ga0209018_1000775_pt1 | contig 28219 bp, 26 predicted proteins | sample YNPBryBLVA2012_FD_185814 | JGI IMG/M metagenome (GOLD analysis project Ga0209018, IMG submission 185814) | Anoxygenic and chlorotrophic microbial mat microbial communities from Yellowstone National Park, USA - YNP Bryant BLVA 2012 (SPAdes)... ...
TTTAAAATACTATATTTTGATTAACAATAAGTATAAATATTATTTAAATCGAATAAACGATATCATCATCGATATAGACAGAAACTACATAATTAACTATGTGAACGAAGCAGATTACAGATTACGCGGATTTTTACCTTCTGAGCTGATTGGCAAAAGTTTTGCTACCCAAGTACATCCCGATGATATAGTTAAATATGAAAAAGAATACAATATTTTTTTAGATTCATATTTGAAAAATCAAAATTTAGAACCACCAAGATATAGGATAAGACTTATTAAGAAGGATAATTCTTTTTTGTGGGTCGATTTAGTGCCAAATTTGCAAATTTTTCATAATGAATTTGCCGGTGCAGTTTTAGTTTGCAGAGATGTATCCAAAGAAGTAGAAAATTATCAAAAATTATACGAAACGAACGAAAAATTACAAGCAATTATTCGCCAAAAGGATGCACTTTTTTCGGTTATTGCTCACGACCTTCGTACTCCAATTCATAATTTTATGTATTTTCCCGAATTTTTATTTGATAAATACGACGAGATGAATCCTAAAGATAGGTTGCAATTAAGAAAACAAATGGCCAATTCTGCAAAGCGTTTAAACGAATTACTAGAAAATCTGCTATCCTGGTCACAATTTCAAAGAGGTTTGATAGTTCCTAATTTCCGACAAGCAAAAATATTTGATTTAATAAATAGGGCATTGCATTCTATCGAGGAAGTTGCTAATGCTAAAGAAATTACAATAACTAATCATTGCAATCAAAACCTGATGGTAACTTGCGACGAAAATATGATTATTACCGTCTTCCGGAATATAATCACTAATGCAATCAAGTTTAGTTATCGGGGGTCCGCAGTTGATATCTATTGCGACATACAAGATCAATATATCGTAATATCGATTCAAGATTATGGCAAAGGAATTCATCCGGAAATTATACCCCATCTTTTTGAAATTGGCAGTAAAATTGGAACTATTGGTACCGAAGGCGAAATATCTTCGGGTGTTGGCCTTAGTATTTGTAGGGATTTTATTCAAGTTCATAATGGAAAAATTGAAGTAGAATCCGAGCTTCAAAAAGGCTCAATCTTCAAAATATTCTTACCTCTTAACAAAAATATTAAAAATCCTTTGTAATTTTGCTTTTTTAAGTAATTGGCTTTGCAAGTATCAGATATAGTTTCTAAAGACACCTTAACCAAGGGTGATTTAATCCTATTATTATCTATTTCCGATAAATCCGATTTAGATCAGTTGAAGGCCTCTGCATACGAAATTATGAAAAAATATGTAGGCGAAAAGGTATACTTACGAGGTCTAATAGAGTTTTCGAATTATTGCGTTAACGATTGCTTTTATTGTGGAATTCGTAAAAGTAATCGAAAAGTGCCAAGGTTTATTTTGAGCAAAAAAGAAATAATTGAATCAGCAATTTGGTGTGCTCAAAAGGGCTACGGTTCAGTTGTACTTCAATCGGGCGAGCGAAATGATGAAGCTTTCGTTAACTTTGTAGAAGAATGTGTTCGCGAAATTAAAAAAGCAACAACAAGTGATTTGCTTCCGAATGGTTTAGGCGTTACTCTTTGTGTTGGCGAGCTAAGTTATGAACAATATAAAAGACTTTATGATGCCGGTGCACACCGATATTTATTAAGAATTGAAACCACTAATAAAGAGCTATTTAAAAAATATCATCCTCAAAATCAAAGCTTCGAAAAACGATTAGATTGCCTTTATATGCTCAAAGACATTGGCTATTATGTAGGAACGGGTGTTATGATTGGATTGCCAGATCAAACATTGGAAGATTTGGCAAACGACTTGATTTTTTTCAAAGAATTAGATGCAGATATGATTGGAATGGGACCATATTTACTCCATTTAAACACTCCTATGAATGAATACAAGGACTACTTTTTCCAAAACCAAAAAAATATATATAAATTAGCTTTGAAAATGATAGCAGTAGCTCGGCTTTATCTCAAAGATGTTAATATTGCTTCGACAACTGCCTTGCAAGCAATGTACCCTTGGGGACGAGAAGAAGGTTTGTTGTTTGGTGCAAATGTCATTATGCCAAACATTACACCAATAGATGCACGAAAAAACTACGAATTATATAATGGTAAACCATGCTTGGATGAATTCCAAGGTGATTGTTTTAAGTGCATCACTTCGAGAATTGAATCAACTGGTCGTCAAGTTGCTCTTAATGAATGGGGTGATCCACTTCACTATTTAGCTCGAAAGAAAACTAATAATTAAGCTCAAAAGAAATAGAATTAGATAAATTAGTATTGAAAAAAATTGTTATTGCTAATAATTTAGCAATTATGCTAATTATTTATAAATCATTCTAAATAATTTCGTGACATAAAAATAAATTTATTGATTAATATTTTTTTATAAATATGCTAAAAATTTAGCGTAATAATTTAAATAATAATATTGGAAATATGAGTTATTTAAAGCTATTTTTGTATTTTTGATAAACTTCATTTGGCATAATAATTGAAATTATCATTGATCTATATAAATCATTAAATTAATTCATGAGGTTTTATGAAAAAAAATCTACGCTTTACTACATTAATTTTTATTTTAATGTTAGTAACTTCACTGATCAGTTATGCCCAAACTTATTTAAGAGCTGGTGGCAGCTATCTTCTTCCAATGAATAAGCTCAATGAAATCAACAAACCAGTATTCGGTTACACCATCGAAATTAAAAATTGTAAATTCTGTAACCTTTGGTATGGGTTTAATTTTACAACTTATTCGATGAAAAAATCCGATAGTATTTTGTTATCAGAAACATATTACAACAAAATCACCCTGTTTGAACCTTCGGTGAGATATAACTTTATTTCGAACACAAACCAATTGTGGGGAAGCAAACTAATCCCATATGCTGAACTCACCGGTATAATCTCATCTATGGATAAAACTGATAACGAAAACAAATTGGGTCTTGGTTATTCGTTAGGATTAGGAACGACATATTCATTTCAAGCATTTAAGCATTGTTGGCATTTGGATTTAAAAGGAACTTGGGTAAACCCTAATCCTATAGTTTATGCCAAAACTCGCCAATCGATTCAATATATTGATCTTAAATTAAATATTGGAGTTGAGCTATGGTAAGGGCAACAAATCATATGGTTTTTATTTTGTTACTTATTATTTCTGTTCTTTTGGTAAGTTCATGTTCAAGTGTTCCCAAATCTGATGATGTAGTGAGAATAAAACCAGAGCACTCGAAACAATGGGAACAATTTAATGGACCAAAAGGTCCTGTAATTCGTAATGGTAATGCATTAAGGGGAACAGTTTTAAACATCACAAAAGAAGTCATTGTTAATTGTGAAACAAAGGATACAACAACTTCGTATTTCATTAACTTTTTGGATTCATTAGCTAACTCCAATATGAGTTATGTTGAGAAAATTCCTCTGGAGCATGCAATTTTAGTTGGACAAATCACTCCAAATTTGCAAAAAAACCAATTCGAGAATATCAACTATTTCGAAAACTATTCCAATCCATTAAACCAAAAAAATTTGAGAGAGGTCAAAGTTGATTCTGTGTTTTATGGATGTTATCCTTGTGGATGTAATAGAGTTGATTACAGCATCACAGGACCTTGTGTGAAATGTATTACTTGTCCGGATTGTGATTATAGTTGGTATTTTTTGGAATTGCGATATGGATATGCCATTTATTCCGATATTAAATACGACAATAATGAAATAGGCCGCGATGCCAATTTTGGGGAAATTGCCTTCGGATATCGTAGCAAAAATCACTGGGGTTTGGGTTTAGCATTTAATTATGGAATAAAAGCTTTTAATCAGTTCGACACAAACTTTGCAGATATCAACCGATATTTCCTATTGTTACACGGACGATATTCTTTTGTGCCACCTAAAAAAGATGAGGGTTATCCAATTCCTATCCTAAAACCAATTTACGATTTTGCAGCAAGAACTTGCACACGTCCCTTCGTTTATGCCCAATATGGTATTGCTCTTGATTCAATTTCGATGGATTTAATGAAAGTGACAACTTGTAGTGATTGCGAAAGTAAAATCACTTATAAACCCGGAAATTTGAATTTATCGCTGCCAACCTCTTATGCAATAGGTATTGGATTGGATATTCCCATTCCAAAATGTTTTTTCGATTTATCACTAGATTTAAGTTATCGTAGCTACGATATTGCCGATAGGATGGATACCGGTGAGTTTTGGAATGTTCCTTCCCGAAGAACTCTAAATATGTTAGTATTCAGATTAGGTATTACATTTTAAATAGGAGGCAGAAATGAGAAAAAAAATTCAAAAATATATAAGTTTTAGTTTGTATGCAATACTTATTTTATTCCTAAATTCTTGCTGTGATTGCCCATTGGAAGAATCAATGATTACGATAAAATGCTTTGTTCGAGAAGCATCCATTACCGATTTCGATCCCACAAGGATTTTTAATCCATTAGATAGCACTTATATTCCAACCCAAACCTACTCTATTCACAGTTTTTTGTTCCCAAATGATTTAAGATCAAGCGGGTCATTACCAAATGATGAAAGATTTAGGTCTTTGACCACCCTATCAATCATTAAAATCCCATTTAGCGACCAAAGACCCTATTATTTAACAATTTTAGATAATTTACCATTGAATTCGGACCAAAATGGTGATATTTTGGTTGATAGTGTATACATAGATAATGCTAATTACTTAAATAATTATGCATATTTAAGAATAAGAGGAGCAATTGAACGCCTTAATCAAAAATTCCTAAATGATGGGGCACAAGCATTTTGCGATTATGTAGCACAAAACGAAAACGAAATAAAGCAAAAATCTTTGGACCTAAAACTATATGGATTAGGTGTAGTTGGTTCAACACAATTAAAAACATATACAGCTAACGATATTAAAATATTCAATTCAGCAAATCAACAAGTAACTGATGTTATTCCCCCCAGTGAGGATATAACAAAATTACTTAATATTTTTAACAAAGATGCAATTGATTTACAAGTTCAAATGGGTGATGCTTTTGTATATCAATCCATTAACAAAAGGAAATTTGTATTTGCAATTGTTAACATTAGCCAAGGACAACTTGATCCTTTTAAAAAGCGCGTTACAATAATGTTTACACAAGTTAATTAAAAGAGGTTGAATATGGATAAATCGAGAATTATTCTTTTGATAATAAGCATAATGACAATTTTATTATTGATGTCTTGTTCCGAAACGCAAGTTTTAGTCCTTCCCGACGGAAATCTAAATAAAGAGAATAAAACAATTATAACAAATACAGAAAAAGATGAAGTGTCGCCACAAACCAAAGACAACACAACCAAATTTGAATTCGTTTGCGAGGCTTCTTTGCGTGAGCACGCAACGTCAAGTTCTGCCACAAATAACCAACAAGTTATAGTTTACCCTGCATCAAAGATGACCAAGGATGAACTTTTTCCCTTATTACCAACTTTGAATGCCAAAGCCTATGATTATTTAACCGAAAATGTGGCATCAATCTTTTTTGTTAATTCCGAAAATGGCTTTGCTTCTTTTGCATACCCGCCTTCCCAAAATTTCAATGAACAAAACAAGCTCCCTTTCGAAATTGATAATAATACAACCTTGGGCGGAGTGGATATATTCGAATTTAACTGGGATCGAGTTAACAACCGATATGTATTCACTCGTATCAAAGATCCAATTAATTCACCTTTTTGGGATTCCAACCCTACAGTAATTACTGATACGTCAAATGGTTTGTGTAATCAAGTTCTGATTTGGTCTTCGGATAGGGATTCTCCATTTCGTTATATCGAAAAATTAGATAAAACAAGAACTTATAATTTAAACAAAGATTTATACTATTCTTTTCGTGTGAATTATGGTGAATGGTCTGCACCTAAAAAGTTGGACGAGGGAGATGTCAACACTAATTCCAACGAGGTAACACCTTTTGTTTATTGTTCTTGCTGTAATCCAACTTTGTTTTTTGCATCAAACCGAGGATATGGCGAAAATCAAAGCTATGATATTTATTACGCTAAGTTGAAGATTGATTATGCAAATCAATTTATAAAGGTTGTTCAACCAGCAAAATTAGTATCATCAGTTGGTTCAATACCAAAAAATGCTTGTTATTCCGGTATTAATTCTCCTTGGGATGAACGCTTTCCTTATATTCCAACAACATATAACAAGCAAAGTTTCGAAAATTACATCTATTTTACTTCGAATAGATACGACAGAAATTCAGATACAAAATATCAGATTGGAAAAGATACAATAATCGTAAACAAAGGTGGATATGATTTATATAGGTTCAGTTTGCCCGAAAATCCAGATTTTGATTGCATAGTGCCAGATCCACCAGTATATGATATTTTCTTAAAAGTTATTGTTAATCAAAAAATTTACGACGAAAAAGGGGTATTAATTGAGGAACAAAAAGATATTCCATATTTGGATTATTCTTTAAATGGTGTGGAAATAAGCTCCAAAAACGATGAAGTGAATTTTTATCAAATTTTGGATGTTAACAATAACGAAATTACATTGCCTAAAGACAAAACAAACCAATCATTAGCATTATACAACAATCAAACAAAAGGAGTGCAAATAAAAATAAATGGAGTGAACCAATACACAGATCATTTCTATTCTGAAATTAACAAAACACAATTAGTTTACAAATTAAAGAAATCACACAAGTATTTAATCAAAACATCACCGCAATTGGCACTTTGCGACAGCGGGGATTGTAATGAACACATAATTGTCACTCCCGATAAATTGTTCCGAAACGATACAATCGAAGTAACTTTGGATTGTTTCAAAATCACTAAACCAGCTACTATTGCACCCAAAGAAACTTATAAAAACGGAATTGCTTTCTTCGTAACCGGTTACTGGTGGCCCACTACATCAAAGAATTTAGCCACATTGAAAACACGTTTGGAAAATGGCTGCTTGAATACGTCCCGTTTTATCGATATAACTGATTATAAGCCTGACCATAGAGATTACTATATTGCCGCTGCCGAAGTAAACGATAAATACTTCCAAGAAGAACTATGTCCTAAAATAGAGTCGATGTTGTCAAAAATTGATCAATGTCATTCTAAGCAAAAAATCTTGATTACGATTCATAGCTTTACCGATCCTTGTCCATTAAGAACAATTAAAGACGAAAATGGTCAAATCATTCAAGACTATACTTTATACTCTTGCGATCCTGAAATTCAATACAATGATTTAATTATTACTCCTGGAATTAAAATGAAAGAACCCGAAATTAAACGAAAAGATGGTTCCTTGTACAAATCAAATCTTGGTGTTCAGCAAGGTAACGTAGTTTTAGCAATGCTTAGGTCCTACTACACTAAAGAAACAATAATTAACGAATTCAAAGAATATCAAAGAAAAAAAGGTTTGAACTATCCCATAGAAAAATTGATTGATTTCCGATTGGATGCTTTTGGTATATTCGACGAAGCTACTAAGAATTGTCCTGGAAAGAATGAGTTCTGGGGTAATGACTTGCTTAACAAGAAATATCCCGACGACAACGAATTTTGCAATATTCCCTTTAGCCGAAGAACGATGATTTATGTAGATCTTATCAACTCAGGTGAAGAAAAATACTTTGTTCGTAATGAATGTGGCCAAATCATCAATCCAATACCACCAATAATTACTCAAGACAAGAAAAAGAAACCAAAAGTTGAGCAACCTAAAGTAGAATTTGAGAAGAAAACCGAACAAATCGACAAATGGACTGAACAAGAGGAGGTCCTTCAGAAATCGGAGGAATATCCCTGCGCAGGAACTCCTTGTGAATTTTGTATCCAATATGGAGTTGCACAAAACGAAGAACAATTTAAAGCAATGCTTTCATTACTCAAAAGCATAGGTATCAAAGATGTTACTCGTAATATGGCAATTAAAGATAAATGGGTTTTGGTGTCCAGCAAGACACGTAAACGTGAATTATTGGAAAAACAATTAGAAGAATATCGTGCTTTAATTAGCGATAAACTTCAAGGTCTATTAAAAGATTTTGAAGTAAGTGCCGAAATTATCACAGTTCAGTAAATCCGAAAAAGGAAACAATAAAGGTTGTCATCAAAAATGGCAACCTTTTTTTCTGCTTGTTAAATATTCATTTCAACGCAAAGAAACAAAATGTAATGTTGAATTCAACTAGAATACCCATCCAAATAAGCTTTTTTTTAGAGATTTAGTGTTAAAACACATTCTATTGTTTGTCGGGGATTCGAACACGAGTTATAAACAACATCTAAAGATTTAGTATTTTTTCGATTATTATTATTGCATTTGGCTCAGTTAAATTTTCGGACTTTTTAATTGGTTTGGAAGGCTTAGCTGTTAAATTATATTCAATGTTGAAAACTTTCATTGGTATATTAAGTTCCTTCAATTTATTCATCAACACATTTGAACGAGCTGCTAAAAAATTACTTAATTGATCTTTAGCAGATACAAGAAATTTAACTTGTTTCTTTTTATTATTCACCAATTCAGTTTTTGTCTGCTTTAAATCTTTAAATTTCATTTCCGTTGCTGAAATTATCATTTTGAACATTAAATTTTTGTTTAAAGAGTAAAATTCCCTAAAGTATTTTAAAAATTGGATGCCTTCTTCGGTTAGGTTGCTATCGGCAGTTCTAAATAATTGAAGCCTGTGGAATTCAGAGTTTTCTTTAATTTTTCGCACCAAAAACATCTTGGTCTCTTCGGAATATTTGCCAGTATTAGTGGTTTGGAATTTATGAAATCCACCTATTTCAATATAGTTTTTGAATATGGGGAAGTATGTAGTGGCTTGTTTCAACACAGCTTGCAATATTCCATCTTCATTAGATCGTGCTATTACTGGTTTGCTAATTAAGTCGACAAAACGAACTTCAGTGTTGATAGGTTCACCAATTTCGTTTTTAATCGTTGCTGTCAATAACACAGTTTCGCCAGCTTTGGTATGGTCAATTTGAGAAAAGACTCGAAATGTAATCAATTGGATTAAGATTAGAATTATTGCTGTTTTCATAGGTTTATTTATTTAATAATTCTTTTAATTTTATTAATTCGGAAAAAATTTGGTCAAAATTATCTTTGTTGATAACGATTGTGTGTGGCATTTCATTTGGATTATTAGCTTGTTGTTTGATTGTTAATGTTTTGGATGTTTTATTTAATTTTACTGTGGTATTATTTTTTGTTATTTTGGATTTTGTTATTTGGATTTTAGGATTAGAATTCTTATCGAGATTGATAACTTCGTGATAAACAGGGGATTGATTTTTTGCAGCATTGTTTGCCATTTGGTCAACTTGTTCGTTAAAAATATTACCACTATGTCCACGAACCCAGTTGAAAACTATATCATATTTTTCGAGAAGGGGAATTAATTGCTGCCATAAATCTTGATTTTTTACAGGTTGTTTATTCGAAGTTTTCCATCCATTTTTTTGCCAAGAATTTAACCATCCTTTGTTGAGAGCATTCGCAAGATACTGGGAATCTGTGTAAATTTCAATTTTATATTTAGTATCACTGGTTTTATTGCTATCAAAAAATTTTAAAGCCGAAATCACAGCCATAAGTTCCATACGATTGTTCGTAGTATTGGTTTGAGCCTCTGAATGACGATATTCAATATTATTACGAATTATTATCCACGCAAAACCTCCATTACCAGGATTGCCCAAGCAAGCGCCATCTGTGTATATTTTTAAAATCTTTTCCATTTTACATAATGTTTTTTTGTATAATTTCGTCAAAAATATTAATTTGCAAATATATAAAAACTAAATTTAAGGAAATTATGGCAAAACCAATTCATTTTACGGACGAGAATTTTAATCAAGAAGTTTTACAAAGCGATTTACCAGTAGTAGTAGATTTTTGGGCCACTTGGTGTGCTCCTTGTCGTATGATTGCACCAATCATTGAACAGTTTGCCGAAGAATACGAAGGCAGAGTAAAAGTAGGGAAATTAGATGTGGACAACAACCAGGAAGTTGCTATGACCTATGGGATTCGATCAATACCAACTGTATTGATTTTCAAAAATGGTAAAGTAGTGGACTCAATTGTTGGAGCTGTTCCAAAAAAAGTTTTACAAGAACGATTAGAATATCATTTATAGAATTTTATGCAAAGCAGATTAGAAATTAAAGAAATTCAAAAACAATTAGAAAATCTACCTTTGTGGGACTTTTCTTCCGAAACAATTTCCAAAACTTACCAACTTGTAGATTTTAAACAAGCAGTTGAATTTGTTAATCGCGTTGCTGAGCTTGCAGAGCAAATGGATCACCATCCAGACATATTAATTTTTGGATGGAATAAAGTTAAAATAACCTTATCAACACATTCTGCCCGAGGATTAACACATTTAGACTTCGAATTATCAACCAAAATAGAAAATTTATTTAACAACCTAAAAATTGAGGATTAAAATGGAAAGTGCAATTTATGACATTTGGGCGAGAGAAATTTTGGACTCTCGTGGCAATCCTACTTTGGAATGCGAAGTAGTGCTCGAAGATGGCTCATTTGGAGTTGCTGCTGTTCCGTCGGGGGCAAGCACAGGCGAAAACGAAGCAGTTGAACTACGCGATGGTGATAGTAATCGTTATCTCGGAAAAGGCGTATCCAAAGCCGTTGATAATGTCAATGAAATTATTGCTGAACAGTTGGGTGGAATGGATGCAACAGAACAATTCCAAATCGATTCAATTATGATTGAATTAGATGGAACAGAAAATAAAAGTAAATTAGGTGCAAATGCTATCTTGGGTGTTTCAATTGCTACAGCCAAAGCCGCAGCAGATTATTTTGGATTACCTCTTTTTCGTTATTTAGGTGGTATTCAAGCTCGCTATTTGCCAATTCCAATGATGAACATTTTAAATGGTGGAAAACACGCCGATAATAATGTTGATATTCAAGAATTTATGATTGCTCCGGTTGGAGCCGACACATTTGCTGATGCATTAAGAATGGGCACCGAAGTCTACCATACACTCCGCTCTGTTCTAAAATCAAAGGGGTACAACACAGCAATAGGCGACGAAGGAGGATTTGCTCCATCTTTAAAATCCAACGAGGAAGCCTTGGAAGTGATTTTGGCCGCTATCGAAAAGGCTGGCTACAAACCTTTGGACGACATTGCATTAGCAATCGATGTTGCCGCAAGCGAAATGTATGAAGATGGAAAATACAAAATGTTCAAATCCACAGGTGAACTTAAAACTGCCGACGAAATGATTGATTGGTATAAAGATTTAATTAATAAATACCCAATTTACTCAATCGAAGATGGTTTGGGCGAAAATGATTGGGAAGGATGGGCAAAACTTACATCTGCATTAGGCAACAAAATACAATTGGTTGGTGACGACAATTTTGTAACTAATCCAAAGTTTTTGCAAAAAGGCTTCGAAATGGGGGTTGCAAACTCAATTTTAATTAAATTAAATCAAATTGGAACAGTCAGCGAAACAATTCATACAATTGAGTTAGCTAAATCACATAATTATACAACTGTTATTTCCCATCGTAGTGGGGAAACCGACGACACAACAATTGCCGATTTGGCTGTTGCTCTCAACACCCGTCAAATAAAAACAGGTGCTCCCGCCCGTATCGATCGCGTTGCAAAATATAATCAATTGCTTCGTATCGAGGAAATGTTGGATGATTATGCTATTTATGCGGGAATTGAATTTAAAGAAAGAGGGTTATTCGGTTTATAAACCCTGCTTTAATCATTATTTATCAAAAAAACATCCGACGAAAAATAATTCATCGGATGTTTTTTAATTAAGTAGGCATATTTTAATTTTTTTAATATTAAAATATAATTTTCTATTTTAATTGGACATCACCGTGCTTTCATTGCTTCTTGATAGAGCATTGTATTGGTAGGATCTAAATACAATACTGAATCCCAAATTTTACTATTACTTTCGCCACGAAAGATTTGTGCAATTTCGGGTGCCTTTGCATCAAAGAAAAGTAAAATAAAATTGCTTGCACTCGTGAGTTTGTTCTTTTTAAAATCTGCCATATCCTCGATTGCTTCGATAATGTTTTGTTTTGCTTGTGTTGGATTCTCTGCCATCAAATCCAAACCATCAACATAATATGAAAAGATTGCCTTCCTAAATGGCTCATATCTTGGATCGGAAAACTCAGAAACAATAGAATACCGAGTTAGTTCACCAGGTTGATAATTAATAGAGTATCCAGATTTGTTTTGCGAAGCTGCCATTTGGATAATCTGCTTTGCTTGGTCGTAATATTTCGTACCATCCAACTCGCCATATGTATCCAAATCGTGGGCGATTACAAGCAACATATAGAAATCAATCAAGGAAGTAAATTCGTTGAATCGAGTTGGATTGTAGGACAACATTGCTCCTGATTGGTATTCGAACGACCAATTTTTATCCAAAAATTTCATAGCAACAGATTGCCCCTCTTCGTTGGTTCCACGAATTATTCGTTTTGAAATTACGATTAATTGGGCCGAAAAGTATGTTTTGTTTGCTCCAGTTAGATATATACTAATTTCTACTGGAATTCTTGGTCCATCCCATTCAATATCAGTGAATTTTTGATTGTTAATATAGTTTTCCAAATCATACTTTAAACTTGTAACATATTGACGAGAATCAAATGGAATTTGGTCCATATTAACGCTTACATTTGCCCTTATTTCTTGAGAAAACAAATAAAATGGCGAAAGAAAACCCACTATAATTGTCAATAAAAATATTTGTCTTTTCATAACATTTTATTTAATTTAATATATTATTACATAGTTAATATGAAAAAAGTTTCAATTCAATTGATTTTTTTCTTACTTTTCAACTACACTATAAACGCACAAATTCCATTCACATTGAGTAATTCTATAATTTTTATTCCAAGCGGAAAAAGTAACTTAACTACTGGTGAAAACTATTATATTGACAATTCATTCGACAATCAAATCGCAATTAATATATACTACAAAAGTTCAACTTTGGATTTCAAAGAGCTTTCAACCTATGGATTAGGCAGCGAATACAAGGTCTCTGATCGATTTCAGCTATATTTGGGTTTTGGTTACTTTGGTTTCGATTTAATGAATGAAATGAACATTACCTCAGCATTATCTTTTAATTTTGATTTATTATGTATAGGTTTATCAGCACAATACAATAGAGCGTTGATTCGAGATTTTTCGTCGGAGGGAATTTTTTCTTTTGATGCATTTGGAATGGTATCTTTCGATGATATTTCTTTTGGATTTTTGGTGAACAACATTAATCAAGCACAGTATTCCGATTACAAAAACACTCTACATCAAAGATCGATATTTACAATAGGATACGACATCAGCGAAGAAATATCAGCCGACATTGGTACGGTGATAATTATTAATAGTAAATCCTCATTGTTATTGAGTACAAAATACCAGCCAATTAAGGAATTTGCAGTTAATCTAAAATACTTAACAAATAACCAAAGAATAATTTTGGGTTTGTTAATAATTCCGTCAAATTGGTTGAAATTGAATTTTTTCTTTACTCACCAAGAAATTTTTGGAGCAGATTATTCCTTAATAAATCAAATTGAATGGTAATAATAATTTTAGATTATTCAACGACAGATTCTGTATCAAATATAGATGACGCAACATCGACAAATAAGATATTTCCAAAACCAGATTTTACTCCATAATTTAACAGGCAAAAATCTAGCCGGATTACCTTATCCTGAGCAAAGGTGAATAAATGATCTATTTTATTGCACTAGCAATAGTATATATTATGGATTGAATAATAAGAAAGATAAATCTAATTTTATAATAAAAAACTTTTTTTCCGTCAAAACAATTTATGATAAATTCACTTATTTTACAATTCTTCAACTAAGCTATGAAAAATTCATCAATTTATATAATTTACTTTCTATTGTTTATTTCGATTAATGGTTGCGAACTTTTTTCGACCCGCCAACCACAAGAACCAGACGATTCATCAACAGATTTCCAACCAGCATCAACCCATTACATTCTATTTACAAATTTTAATAATTCATTCAATAGATTAAATGTAGAATATTACTATGATTGTTTTTTGGACGATAGTCAATCTTCATCTTTGATTTTTAGATTTAATCCCGACGCTGATGCGTTGGCTCGGTATGGTATTTTATATTCCTCTTGGAACAAGGACAGCGAAAGGCAATTCATTCAAGGATTGCGTTCATCACTTGCTATAGGTGTTTTTCCTATCTTAATTTGGAAATCAAAAAAATATGATCTAATAACAAGCGATTCAGCAGTATTTATTGGGGAATATCTTATTCAAATCAAACAGAAGGATGCAGAAAATAATTACTCAGGTATTTCAAGATTTGTGTTTGCTCGCAACTCAAATGGCTTGTGGTATATCAAAAGTTGGGCTGATTTCCGTAACCCAACCGATACATTGCCAACATGGAGTATACTCAAAGCAAGGTTTGCATTATGATTACTCGAATTCACCTGATGTTGAACCTTATTGCTATCGCTGTCTTATTAACTATTTTAGTTTTGATTTTAGATGGTTGCGAGAATCCATTTGCACCACGCTTGAGTAAAGACGGAAGTAACACTTCATTGTTGAGCTCACAAGAAACAATCGAGGGAGTGTTCACCAATTTTCGGTATGCATATACATTGAAGGATACTTTGGTATATGGAAATTTATTAGAACCCGACTTCGTGTTTATTTTTCGCAATTACGAAAAAGGAATTGATGAATCATGGGGAAGGGAACAAGAGCTAATTACAACTTATCGATTGTTCCAAGCAGCACAAAGTTTAGAATTAGTTTGGAACGAGATATTTGTAGATGTTGGAGACACTTTGGTGCGAGATGTCTCCAGAAGTTTTAATTTGACAATTGTGTTCAACCCAGCCGATATAGTTCGTTTGAATGGAATAGCTAATTTTCGTTTACGAAAAAATCAAATTGACCGCAAATGGCGAATTCTATCGTGGCGAGATGAATCAAATTATTGATTTTTTACAATTATTTTGTTAATTCAATAGATTTTATTAATTTTGTAATCTTATTTAAAAGGAAAAACAACAATGGCAAGAAGATGCGATTTAACTGGAAAAGGTCCAATATCAGGGAACAATGTTTCTCACGCTAATAATAAAACTCGCAGAAGATTTCTTCCCAATTTGCAAACAAAAAAGGTTTGGATTCCCGAGGAAAAGCGTTTTGTTAGGCTAAAAATTACTACCCGTGCAATGAGAACATTAGACAAAAAAGGTTTGAAAGCAATGTTGAAGGAAGCTAATATAGTTTTATAAATTTAAATAAAAGATCTAAAAAAAATGCCTCATTTCCTGAGGCATTTTTTTTGGATTACTTCTTTTTAGGGACAAGTGATTTGATGAAAGATAAATTCCCCGAAATATTTTGGAAAAAATCAATAGCCGAGCGAATAGGTTTGTAAATTGAGTCGTATAGCGACTTGGTACCTGTTGCAACTTGTTCAAAGACCACCATCAAATTCTGTGCTTTATCGTCAACTTTGCTAACTAAATTGGACATTTTGTCGGACATTTCGTTAACTTTACCTAAACTTTCGGAGGCAAGATTAACAAATTTGTGCACATCAACAATTAAAATATCAATTTTTTCGATAGTTTCGGAAAATTGTTCTGATTGTTTATTGATTTGGTTCCGAGTTTCTTCTATTAGTTTAGTAGCTTTATTAACAAACGAAATCATATATATCAACAAAACAATCAGAATAATGATAGCTATAATTCCAAATAATATAAGGATATTCATAGCACCTTATTTAATTTCATTTTTAAACGCTTCGACTCCGGCTTTTACTCCACTTTGGACTTGTGAAGCTTTCTCTTTAGCATCCGCAAGTAAATCTTCGGCTTTGTGCATTAAATCCTCAGCTTGTCGACGAGCAGATTCTACGATTTGTTGAGCTTTTTCCTTGCCTTCGTTGATAATGTTTTGAGCTTTTTCTTGGACTACAGTTGATGTATCGGAAAAATAATCTGAAGCTTTGTTGTAAATATCCGAGGATTTCTCCATTAGTTGCTTACGAAGTTCTAAACCAGATTTTGGTGCATACAACAATCCAATTAATGCACCAATAGATCCACCAATAATTGAACCAATCACCAGTCCTTTAAGGAAGTCATTTGAATTTTCACTCGAAGCCATTTTTCCACCTTTTTTTTAATTGAACAACAATTTTATGAGTTATAAATTTATAATTTTACGAATATAACGAAAAATCTTGTGATTTTAAAATCATATCAATTAGTTCGCGGACTGCACCATTGCCGCCATTTTTTGTAGTGCGATAATCGATGTAATCCAAAACACCTTCGGCACAATCATTAGGAGCAGCAGCAAAGCCAGCTAATTTTAGTGCTGGGATATCGTTTAAATCATCTCCGATGTATGCAATTTCATCGAAAGTTAAACCATATTCTTTTGCAATTAATTCCAAATCATTTGCTTTGTTGGTCGAACCCATCACAACTTTGTCGATTTTCAATTTTTTTGCACGAGTCATTACGATATCTGTGTATTCTTGTGTTATAATTGCAGTTTTCAGTCCCGCTTTGTGCATCAAATCTATTCCAAAGCCATCACGAGTGTAGAATCGTTTCATAAATTCGCCTTGGGAGTTATAGAACATTGCCGCATCGGTCAATGTTCCATCCACATCCATAATAAGCAATTTGATTTTTTTTAATTTGTTTTTGATTTCGTTGTCCATTAATTGTTTTATACTTTTTAATTTTGACGAATAAAATTTATTAAAATTTGTTTTTTTATGAAAGAATTTCAAAACATAACTATCTCAATTCCCGAAGAGTATTTCGAATTAGCAATTGCAACACTAATGGACTTTTCGATCTTAGGTATCCGCGAAGATTATGATGCTTTGATCATTACTTTCGATAATTCTATTGTGAATGATGAGTTGCTTAATAACTTATTAGATGCACTCCGTTCAATTTATCCAGAAACAAAAATTGTTTCGCAAGAATTAATTTCTCCAAAAAACTGGAACGAAGAATGGGAAAAAAATGTCCCATTAATCAAAATTTCCGATAGAATTGAAATTATGCCTGAATGGAAAAAAAGCGAAAGCTCCACGGAAATCCCGATTATTATCAATCCAAAAATGAGCTTTGGAACGGGTCAACACGAAACAACTCGATTGATTGCAAGACTTTTGGAAAAATACTGCGAGCCAAACCAAAAATGGATTGATGTTGGAACCGGCACTGGTGTTTTGGCTATATTAGCAATAAAATTAGGGTCTCAATCGGTTTTTGCTTTCGATAATAATGAATGGGCAATCGAAAATGCGCGAGAAAACATCATTTTAAATAAAGTAGAAGATTCAATCCTGCTTCAAGAAGCCGATATCGAAGAAATCGAATTGCCGTCTGCAAATGGGATTACTGCAAATTTATTTGCCAATTTGGTTATTTATGGACTTGAGAAATTCCGTAAATCTCTACTTGAGAACAAAGGTATTTTATTAATATCTGGTATTCTTCGCTACCAGGAGGAAGAAATCATCAACGAAGCAAAAAAGAAAGGTTTTGAGCCTTTGGAAGTAATTTACGAGGAAGAGTGGCTGGCTGCGGCATTTAGGGCAATAAGATAATATGAAAATTGCAGTAATAGATATAGGATCTAACTCATTTATTTTGTTAATAGCCGAAATAAAAAATCAGATCTTCGAGGTTATTAACCAATATTTCGAAATCCCACGATTAGGTGCGAATTTGATGATTGATGGATCGATTTCTTCAGAATCTATTTCGAATGCAATTGATTCTCTGGTCAAATTTAGGCAAATTATCGAAAAAAATCAAGTGGATATAGTTATTCCGATTGCTACAGCTGTATTGCGTGAGGCAAGCAATAAAGATGAAGTTCGACAAATTCTTAGCAAAGTTCTTGGATTCGACATCAAAGTAATTTCGGGAGAGCAGGAAGCACTATACAGTTTTTGGGGTGCAGTTGACAACAACGAAATTTCATTGGTTGTTGATGTTGGAGGTGGAAGTACCGAGATTATATATGGAAATATAGATCGAATTGAATTTTTAAAATCCTTTCCAATTGGAGCAACCAAATTAAAATCTCAATTTTTTCTTGATTCATTTAATTCCAAAGTCATTAATGAAGCGACCAATTATTTAAAATCAATTTTTCGATTTGACTATGAATTCCCAACCAATATTTCTTTCATAGGAGTTGGTGGAACGATTACAACTCTGGCATATATTTTAAATAATTTACAGAATTACGACCCGGGAGCCATCCAGAACACGATTATAAATTATACCCAAAATAAAACTTTGTTCTATAATTTAATCAAATTTTCACCCAATGAAATAGCTGAAAAATATAAAATACACCCACATAGGGCTGATATTCTAACTTCTGGACAATTAATATACTTAACTTTACAAGAACAATTCAATAAAACAGTTATCAAAGTAAGCACACAAGGACTGAGATTTGGTATATTAAAAAAATATCTCAAAGAAAATTCTTAATTTTGAATTTTGTATTTTTTACAAGTAAAAAAAGGAGAAAGATGTGTTTAAATCTATTTCAAGAATAGTACTAATTGTGGTATTGGTTGGTTTAATCTCTTCGTGTGGAGATCAAAAACCAAAAAGTCAATATTTAAGCGAAAAAATCACAAAAAACAATTTATATTCATTGGCACAGAAAATTGCTGATGAAAACAAAATGAGCCGCGAGGATATTCAATTGCTTACCGGAGCTATCAATCGATTGGGAGTAAATGCCGATTCTATTGTTGGAAAATCTGTTTCGGATTTGATTAATATTCAAGAAGAATTTCTTCGACAACAAGATTTCAAACAAATGGTATCCATTTTAGCAAAAGCCGAAATCATTGCGAATCACACCATAAAATACATAGGAATGAAACCACTCGATACATTAGGGAATAGCTACGATTATTTGATATTTGATGTAACTAACAATTCCGACAAAAGCATTAAAGAATTAATTGGCCAATTCAGATTTTTAGATGCAAATGGAACAATAATCAAAGCGTACCCAATTGAATTAAGTAAAATTATGACAGTTGCACCCGAACTAAAACCCAAAGAGACTCGCCGATTTGTTTATCCATTTTTCCACGATAAGAATAATCAACGCGACGAAATTGTTCGCAACAGTAAAGGTTTACAAGTAGTTTGGTTCCCCACCGTTATGGAATATACCGACAAAACCAAAATTTCCTCGATTATTGAATAACATACTAATTAATAAAACCCCATCATAAGGTTGTCCAATCAGGGACAACCTTTTTTTATTTAGTTTTATATTAAAGAGAAAAAAACACATTTAACCCGATTCGACAGACAAATGAGGGATTGAAGAATTGACCATCATCAATTATCCCATCAGCAACTGATAAAATATAGTGTTGGATCATAAGGCTAGCCTGTCAAATACTTCTTATCTTGAAAAATAAAAGTTTGATTATTTCTTTCCCATTATAATAAAATAAATTGAAGAATAAATCAAATTTTAATTCCTATTCTTTTTTAAATTTTTCGATTTGCTTTAATATCGTATTGCAAGAAGCTCCATTATTTGATAAACTGCAACCCGAACATCCGTTGCACAAAGTTGCTTGGTTGGAACTTCTTTTTACTGCCAATAAAACTTTTTTCATAGTTGAGATTATTGTGTAGGAAATTGCTCCCAAAATGATAATATATACGATTAAATCTTGCATAGTTTTCACTCTTATGTTATTAATTTACCTATTTGATAAGTTACAAAAGCCACGAAATATGCCAAAATCGTTATATATACCATAGTAAATACTGCCCATTTCCAATTAGCTTCCCGATTTATAGCTGCAATAACTGCAATGCACGGGAAATAAATTAAAATGAACAACATAAGTGAATAGGCTACTAATGGTGTAAAGACTTTTTCTCCTTTTCTTTTTCCAACATTGTGGGTTTGCTCTTTTAATTTTTTTTGGAGGTTTTGAGTATTATCATCTTCTAAAGTTGAGTGATATAACACGCCCATCGAGCTTATGATTATTTCTTTGGCTGCCAATCCTGTTATGATGCTAACACCAATTTTCCAATCCCATCCCATAGGTTCTATCAAAGGCTGAATTAAGTGTCCCATTTGTCCTATGTAGGATTTTTGCATTCTTTCAGTTTCTTTTGCTAATTGCATCTCTTTTATAAGCTTGGATTTTACTTCGTCTGGAATATTTGTGTTAGATTGTATTTCAGAAGTTTTTTGCTCGTAATTAATTGAATAATTTATATTTCTTGGGAAATAACCTAATGCCCAAATTAATACCGATGCAACCAAGATAAAAGTTCCCATCTTTTTAAGGTATTGTACAGCTTTGTCCCACATATGAATACTAACATTTCGGATAGTAGGCAACCTATATGGGGGAAGTTCCATAACAAAGGGTTGATCCTGCCCACGAAATAAAGTTTTTTTGAATATTATTGCAACAAAAATTGCAAGCAAAATACCTATTAGGTAAATCGAAAGAAGTACCATCCCTTGATATGCAACAAAAAAAGCCGAAATAAACAATACATAGACGGGCAATCGAGCACTACAGGACATAAAAGGAATTATCAACATAGTTAGAATTCGATCCTTCCGATTTTCTAATGTTCTTGTTGCCATAATGGCTGGCACATTGCAGCCAAATCCCATTAATAAAGGAATGAACGACTTACCGTGTAAACCAATTTTGTGCATCAATCGATCCATTAAAAATGCTGCACGAGCCATATAACCTGTATCTTCCATAAATGATATAAAGAAAAAAAGTATCATTATATTAGGTAGAAAAACTATTACTGATCCAACTCCTCCAATTACTCCGTCGACCAGTAAATCATGTAAAGCACCTTGCGAAAGAGTGCTGCCAACCAGGTCTGATAAATACGATACACCTTGATCTATCAATTCCATTGGATATTGACCAAGCGAAAAAGTTGTCTGGAATGTTAACCACATAAAAAACAAAAAAATGGGGAATCCCCATACTTTATGGGTTAATATATTATCAATCCAATAAGGATCTCGAGTGGTCATTGTGCGCTTGTCCAATGTTTCCCTTAAAGCACCTCGAATGAATCCATATCGTAGATTTGCTATAAATGCCTCGATGTCTCCGTATTGCTTTTGGAGCTTAGTTCGTTCCTTTTTTACTATTTTATCTAATTCGACTGGGATAATTTCGAATACCTCTTTAATCAGTTTCTCGTTATTTTCCAGAAGTTTAATTGAAAGAAACCTATTTGGATAGCGAGTTTTGTTCAATCCAAATTTCTTGATATAATTTTCTATCACCGAAATTGATTCTTCAAAATCATTATTGAATAATATTTTGACATTCCTTGAATAGTGGTTTTTACCTTCATAAACATTGATTAATGTATTAAATAGGTCTTCTAAACCCAAACCCTTATTTCCAACAGTTGGTACGATCGGAACTCCAATCATTTCGGATAAATGTATGTAATCAAATTTAATTTGATTTTTTTGCAATTCGTCATACATATTGAGAGCGATTACTATAGGTATATTCATTTCGATTAGTTGGGTGGTTAAATATAAATTTCGTTCTAAGTTCGAGGCATCCACCACATTGATAACTAAATCTGGTTTATTTAAGAATAGAAACTCCCGAACATAAGTTTCTTCGGATGAATAATCCGAAAGAGAATAGGTGCCTGGCAAGTCTGTCAATTCAATTACATAGTTCTCAATATTAATTTTTGCAGTTTTTATATCGACCGTAACACCACCATAGTTGCCAACTTTTTCTTTTTTCCCTGTGATATAATTAAATATCGATGTTTTTCCACTATTTGGATTGCCAACAAATGCTGCTTTAATTGTTTTTTTTCTGGAATTAACAATTCCTTTTGAACTTAGATTAATTATTTGACCAAATTCCAATTCATTGTATTTATCAGAATCAATCGATGTTACCTCGATTAATTTTGCCTCGTTACGACGCAAGGAAATATGATATCCCATTATTTCGTATTCAATTGGATCGTGGAGAGGTGCCTTTTTTATTACCTTTACTTTGCTACCAGTAACAAAACCCATTTCGAATATTCTTTTACGGAATTCAGATTCTCCGTGCACAGCAACAACAATAGCAATTTCGCCTTCTTTTAATTCATTTAATGTTTTTTTATTTATTTCTTGTTGTAAATATATTCGAGTTTTCATTTTAATTCGATAGAATTGTTTTTTAATATTCCAAAATAAATCTCAAAAATCCAACCAATGCATTGTTGATTTTATTATTAAAATTGCCACCCGGATTTATTATGTATTGTAAGTCCGGTTGGAAATCTAAAACGCTACAAATTTTAAATCGATAGAAGGTTTCGACCGTCAATTCGTAATTAAATTCTTTTTTATTAAACTTAGAATAAGCTAATGCTATACCAAACATATCATTGTTAATAATCGAAAAGATATCATAAAATACACTACCAAGGCCGAGATATAAATTATTATCGGTTTCTTTTTTGCTTGGGGAATAAGTTGCTTGACCAAACAATGATATCTTTTTACTTTCTAATTGCCAAATGTCTTGGTCAAATATAAAGTAGTATCCGTTTTTTTTAGTATATGCTTCATAATATTCGTTTTTGGGATCGTTTATACCTGTGTGGTGATAAAACCCTAATTTTAAAGTAGTAGCCTTTTGATTTATTAATTGGGGTCTAATAGCAATTTCATTGAAAAATTGGAAGCCGTGTTTATCATTTATATGCCAGTTTGTATTGTATGGATTATTTTCGAAACTTATTGGTAAACCATCATAAAAGGATGTTTTGAAACATATCGCATCATTAAATTCGATTTGACAAACAGCACCCATTGCAGTTAAAGGATAGATTGGGGCTGGTATGCCGTGAGCTATTACAGATGGAACTCCAAAAGAACTATTAACAAATAAAGAGCTGTTATCACTTACTAAGAAGTCTACATTTAAATCCTGAACACCGAGCTTTATAGTGAAATTTGATATATTTTGTTGGTAAAACAATTCGTGAATGTAAATATGGTCTCCGGCGTCAATATTGGATGCAACTTGATAATCACCAATCTTTTCTTCCGAGAAATTACCACCGTGGGTAACATTTCCCATAATTTGTAATTTCCCCCCTCGCCACAAACCCATTTTTTCTAATTGTAATTGTAGTTTTAAAGATCCACGACCCTGCATCATTGCCCCCGGAGTTTTACCGCCCGAGATTACCATCCCAGTTTCATTGATATATTGGATTGATAATATAATGGGTTCATCAGCTTCGCAAATTAATATTTTGCTATTGAGTATTATATATGTTAATAAGATTAAGTATTTTTTGCTCATAGGAAAAATGTACTTTTGCAATTACAAAATTGAAAGGAATAAAACAAATAAATAATCACAAAATGTTGGTATTTTGAATGTAATTAATACCAATAAAAGGTTAGACTTTACTTTAGAATCAAAATTTTATTGAATTTGACTGGGTTTCCATCAACTATTACTGCAAAGTAGGTACCGCTTTGTAGATTGGACAAATCAATATGTTCGATGTTTTTGCTAATATTTTGCTCAAAAATTAATATTCCTTCGATAGTATAAAATTGAATTTTTGTATTATCGTTGGTAACACTACTTGCCACATTGATGTAATTTTTGGTGATAGTTGGAAAAATTTGTACATTTATTTCTTTATTTTCTGCAATTGATACTGTCCTTGCCTTATATTCCAAGTTATCTATAAACCAGCCAATGTCATTTCGAAAAGCATTACTCGAAAATCGAAAACGTAAATCAATTCTGTTATTTGTTCTTGGCAAATGTAACTCTTGCCCGATCCAATCTCGCTCGTCCAATGTTCCATCTTTCCAGACGTTCTGTTGAGATTTGTTGAACAAGGCTTCGACATTTAGGAATTTATTGCTCCAAGAATTACCTCCATCAGTTGAATATTCGACCACGGCAATATCGTTTGGGTCGACTATTGCTGAGTACCAGAACTTGATAGTTACTGGTTGTTCACTAATCAATGGAAAAACCAAAAGAGTGTCGTTTGAATTCGTACTGTAATTTGATTTAGGTGACTCAGTTATTGAATTTGGTTTAGAAAATGAAAATTCGTCGCTATAATTCCATTTACCTCCAAACCAATATTTCTTGGGTGTTTTACTATCGAAGTCGTCGAAATAACTTTTTTCGTTGCTTACGGTTATTGGATTGCCGAAGAAATAAATTGGGTTGTTGCTCAACAAACTTTCGATACCTTTTGCCGTTTTAATTTTTGCAGTGACCCTATAAAACCCTGCTTGATGTAGTTCATCCAAAGTTCCAGTGAATGTAATGATTTTTCCAGTATCATTTGGGTTAACTTTGAATTTTAAAGCTAATTCGCCATCTAAGTATACAAAAAGGGAATCCAAATCCACCAAAGGGGTAATTTCATCTTCTCTTTTGGTTGGTAATTTAATGTCTAAATTAAACGAGATATTTCCATTTGTTTCTTTGCTATTTTGGGCGATTATTATAGGTGGTTGTGGATTTCGAGACCCACCGGGGTTGCCTATGGTTGAACGGGCAACACTTGTGTCATTTTTCGATTTGACATAAATAGAGTATTTGTAGTATTGGTAGTTTTCTAAACCCTGATCTAAATATTCTGATGTTCCACCGGGCAGATCGGCAATGTATTGATTATCTCGATAAAGCAATATCGAATAATCCGAAACAAGCATTGGTTGACCAAATGAATAGGTAGTTGGATTTGTCCATTTTAATTTTAATTTATCTATTTGATCGGGGAAAATAATTGCTTTGAAGTCTTCAACTGGCAATGGTGCTCGGGTGTTTACTATGGCAGTAAAAACATCACTATCTCTAATATTTAATACGGCATTCCTCATATCTACCCAAGATGGATAAATTACACCATCATAAAAAGCAAGTCCGCTGTAATCACCTGCAAAAGCATTGTCCATAAATGGGTTAAGTCGCAAATCGTGGTCCTCGTCACCAACCCGGCGGTCAATCCAAGTTTGTCCGCCATCACTCGAATAGCTAACATAGCAATTAACCAAAACATTGTCTTTGTCGTCGCGACTATCAAAATACATCACAGCCAAATCTCCACTTTTAGGATCAACAGCAATCCATTGCCAAAATTGGTCGTTGTTGGCTGTTTCGTGAATTATCATAGGTTTGCTCCAAGTGTCTCCTCCATCTGTCGAACGTGAAAAATAAATATTTGGTATGCTATCGGCTGCCCAAGTTAGATATAAATATCCCTTTCTTTGGCTCCAAATATCACACGCAATTACTGGATATGCTTCGGCTCTTACTTTACCTTTAACAGTGTGTCTGTATCCACCTTGACTTGGAATATGCTTTGTAGTTCCAAAAATATTATAACGGAATATGATCTTTGGTTCCGAAAAAGTTTTTCCACCATTAGTTGATTTGGCAAAACCAACGCCATGCTCTATACCATCGTTCCAAACGCAATAAACCTCGCCATTTGGACCAGTAACTGCCAATGGGAAGCTTTGACCATATGTTGTGTCCTCCGAAGTCCCAGGTTTTCGTGGGCTAATGGGTTGGGGTGTGCTCCAACTCTCACCTTTATCGGTTGATTTGCTAATTACAATTTGGGTTGACGAGTCTCGGGGAGTAACTCTTTTCCAGGGAATATACAAATGACCAAAATAGGGAGAAGAAGGGGAGTTATCAACGTGTACATAGTATTTATCTTCGAAGTTCGAATCAAGTGTTTGGGTGCCAGTATGGACAATTACTGGGATGTGTGCTTTCCAAGTTTTGCCTTCGTCGGTTGTTTTTGCTACGAAAACACCATTTTCGCCCACCAGTAAGTCGGTGTTTGGTTCTAATTTACCAAAACCACCATAACAAAAATAGCCTATTCCATCGAGTGAAAACGCAACCGATGGGTCGTTGGTCGAACGCCATCCAGGATAGGGTCTTCCCAAGTTTATATTTTTCCAGGAGCGAGCTCCATCGTTCGAAACATAAACCCAAGTAGCTGATTCGCTTCGATAATCAACAGCTGATGCAATCAAATTTAAGGGGTTAGTTGGATTTATAGCAATTGATGATTCGTTTTGCATTTTGTAGCTTTCGTTTGTCTCTGCGTCGATTGTGTTAACGTTCAAGAATATTGTCGAATAATTCGAAGATTGCAATCGAGGCACCATAGGAAATTTGTCGACAAAAATTGTATCCGGAGTTGGATGGGCAGATTCCATTAATCTTCGATACACTTCCTTAATTTGGCGAATATCTTGTTTTTCCGAATATAACGGATTAAATAATAATATAAAAACTATTAAAAGGATTACTTTTTTCATTTTAATTTCCTTTTGAATATTATTCTAAATTAATGAAAATCAATTATTAATCAATATTAAAAATCTTTAAACCTGGCATATTTATTGCTAATTTAAGATAGAAATTGAGAGGTTATTATGCATAAAATATTGATTTTATTGGTAATTATGATGATAACATATAATTATCCAATATTTGCTGCCAAGCCTATTGCAAATGTACCACCCGCTCCAAAAAATTATGAAGTTTATACAGATAATGAAGACATTTATTTAGAAAAATATCTCGAATATTATACACCGGCTTTGATGCTTCAAACTCAATTGAAAATGATGGGGGTTACAAATTATCCCAATATTCCCTTATTTTCCTACGAAGACCTCGAAAATATGGATATTCAAAAATTAAAAAGCATTGTTAAAATCGCTAATAATTTGTCCAAGCAGGTGGAGTTGTTGCCCGATACTTATAACCCATTACTAATTGATTGTGAAAAAGTTAGAGCGGAACTCGAAGCTCAAGTGTTTCAATTATCTCTGGATACCATTGCATTGTCCAAAGAAAAAAAATACATCGAAGCTTTAAAAACAAAATTACAAGAAGTTATTGCTCAAGCCGAAAGGAATGAAATGTTGTATTTACAGAATTACCAAAAACTTGTTCAAGAAAACTTTGAACTAAAATATTATGGTGCTATCGATAAAGAACCAATGCAATTATTTTTACTCAAATTTATTACAAAAGGCTCTCAACTTTTTGTAAATAATAACGATATCGAAAAAAGTATCTACCCTTCATTTAATCTTAATTTTGATGCAGTGAGTATAGCACAACAGCGTGCAAACATTAGCTTGTGGATCGAATATAGTTATCAAATAACAAAAGCAAAATTAAATCCTTTTATCAACAACAACGACCGCCAGCATTATAATGACCAGACGATTTCGTTCGGTGCGGATGCAGGATTAAATTTATCCAAATTATTCAATATCAAAGGAACAAAATGGAATTTCGATTTGGGTCTTGGTTATTTCAAAGGATTTGTAAATCACGCTAATTACAACTTCCCAAAAACAGAATATCAAGGAAATATAATAAAGGTCGAAACATCTTTCTTCAATTTTTGGAAGTTAACACCATTTGGATTGCACTTTGGAGCTTATTTCAACAGATTTTCGGAAGATGCTTTGTATTTTAAAGATGGACCCCCGGCTATAATAAAAGCTGGTTGGCATCCTTCAATTTATGTTGGATTATCATTCAATTTAGTTCAGGTGTTTAAATAAGGTGGATTATGAAAAAAAGTCTTTTATTAGCTTTACTATTATTTTCCCTAAACTTTGTTTGGGCAGATGATTTGAATGAAGCAAAACGCTTTTTGAAGTTAGCAATTACTCAAATTGATGCTGATAACATTGACGAAGCCAATGCAAGTTATAATCGTGCTAAATCACTAATCGGTAATCCCAAAAATTGGGAAGCCCGTTATTGGGATGCAGTTTCGGACGAAGTATTGGGCAAAATTCACCTAAAAATGGGCAATGTTTCGCTTGCAAAAGTTTCGTACGAAATTGCAGTAAATAAATACAAGAAATTAATCAATATGAAAGATGGTTCACCTGATGCTATACAAGAAATACTAACAAAAATTGACAATATCAACGATTCAAT
>Ga0209018_1000776_pt1 | contig 28216 bp, 25 predicted proteins | sample YNPBryBLVA2012_FD_185814 | JGI IMG/M metagenome (GOLD analysis project Ga0209018, IMG submission 185814) | Anoxygenic and chlorotrophic microbial mat microbial communities from Yellowstone National Park, USA - YNP Bryant BLVA 2012 (SPAdes)... ...
AAAAGGCGCGCAGTACCCCGGCGATGTTCTGCGACACCGGCGTCCCCATGCTCTTCAGGGCGGCCTACGAGCTGGGCGCCGTGAAGCGGCGGCTGGTGGTCAAGGTGGCCGGCGGATCGCAACTGCTCGACGACAACGGCACCTTCAACATCGGCAGACGCAACTACCTGGCGCTGCGCAAGATCTTCTGGAAAAACGGCGTGCTCATCGACGGTGAGCACGTCGGCGGCTCGGTCAGCCGGACGATGCGCATCGAGGTCGCCTCGGGGATCGTCACGGTGCGCATCCGTGGCGAGGAGGTGCGCCTATGAGCGCCCCAGCGCTTGCGGAGCTGCTCCAGCACCTGGACGCGCTACCCAGACTGCCGGACACGATGGTGCGTCTGATCCGCGTGGTCCGCGACCCGGCAAGCACCATGCAGCAGATCGTGGAGGCGATCCGCTACGACCAGGCCGTCACGACGCAACTGCTGCGCCTGTGCAATTCGGCCTATTTCGGCCTGCCCCGGCCGATCGCTTCGGTGGACGACGCCGTCCGCTACGTCGGCACTGCCCAACTGCTGCGTCTGGTGCTGGCGGCGCATACCCGGGCGCTGCTGGGCCCGGAGCAGGCCGGCTACGGTCTGCCGCCCGGTGCCCTGTGGTTCCACTCGGTCGGGGTGGCGCTGGGCTGCCAGGTGCTGGCCGACGAACTGGCGCTGCCTGACAAGGGGGTGGCCTTCACCGTGGGATTGCTGCACGACATCGGGAAGATCGTGCTCAACGAGTACGTCTCCGCCGAATATGTGCAGATCGTGCGGCTGGTCGGGCAGGCGCGCCTGAGCTTCATCGAAGCGGAGGAGCGCGTGCTGGGCGTCACGCACGCGGAGATCGGCGAGCGGCTGGCGCGGCGCTGGCATCTGCCACACCCGATTCCCTGTTGCATCCGCTACCACCACGAGCCGTGCGCTCTGCCGGCGGCGGCGCCGCTGGTGGATGCCGTGCACCTGGCCGACGCGGCGTGCCTGCTGATGGGCATCGGGGGCGGGGACGACAGCCCGCTGTACCGTGTGGACGAAGGCGTTCTGGAGCGCACCGGGCTGAAGACCGACGACATCGAGCGGGTCGGCGCGACGATCGTCGTGGAATTGAAGGCGGTTCAAAGGCTGTTCGGTATCGAGTAGGATGTCTCCGATGTCCGCGAACGTTCTGGTGGTGGACGACTCGGCAGTCATGCGGCGCATGATTCAGCGGACTATCGCCATGGCCGGCCTCGATGTCGACGAAGTCTACGAGGCATCGAACGGCATCGAGGCATTCGCCCAGTTGGCGCAGCACGATGTGGCCCTTGTGATCCTGGACATCAACATGCCGGTCATGAACGGCATTCAGTTCCTGACGCGCATGCATGACGATCTGCGCCTGCGCCACGTCCCGGTCGTCGTGGCCTCCACCGAAGGCAGCGAGCGGCGCGTCGAGCAGATGCTGGAAAACGGCGCCCGCGGCTACCTGCGCAAGCCTTTTCATCCCGAGCAACTGCGCGACACGCTGGCACCACTGCTGGGCGTGCGTTCCGCGGGGGCGACCACTCCCGACAGCCAGGAAAACACATCCTTCTAGCCGTCTTCCGCACCGCCCGCAGCGCTACTGCTGTCCGGTTCAGCGCTGCGGCGTCCAGCCCACAGAACAGCAGAATCAACAGGCGCCTGCCGGCCGCAGCCGCGTGTCTCCGGGCCGCCGAGCGTTCATAGCGAGTCTCTCAAGAAGTAGATTGCCGCGAATGTGAAGCTTTCAACACTGCCACTTCGGGCGCAGTGCCGAATCTTCCACAGAGCGCAGGGAAAGGCTTCGCTTCGCTCACCATGAAGCGTTTCGCTTTTTCCGCACTCGTCAGTAGCGCCATGCCGGACTGCCCCCCACTCAGATCCGCGACCGCCGGAAGGCGGTCCGCTCGGAGGACCTGGGTCTTCCAACAACAGGCGTTGCCTTACGGCCGCAGCGCGCAGCACTGCCGCCCAGTGGCGCATGGCTATGCCGGCGCTCGGCGCGCTGTCTGGGCATTGCTTCTGATTTTGGTATCAAGTACTTGACTTTGCCGGATGGTTTCGTAGGATTCGGGATCGTTAAAGACGGAGCGTAAGGGCTGTGACCCGCGCGGCCGGGCACTGCGGGCATGGGCGCGGCATGCTCGCGGGATTGAATTGCGTGACACTGGCCGCCGCGTTGTTGATTTGCAGCTACCGACTACCCGTGGCATTCCGGAGAAGACTCGATGGCCAAGAGGACGAATGGCAGAAAGCGCAGGAAGCGCGGATTGCGGGGAAGAATGGCCGCCAGCCAGCAGAGCAGCTTTGACCGGGCTGTGGCGGGGCTGCACGCCTATCGCGACAGTCTGCTCGGGGAGCGCATGGCGCTCGAGAAGAGGATCGCCGCGATCGAAGCGGCGCTGGGCGCAATGGGCGGCGCGCCGCCGGTGGCGCCGCGGCAGGCCGGTCCGGGGCGTCCGCGAGGGGGGCGCGTGCGTGCCGGCTCGCTGAAAGACTACATCCAGCGGGTGCTGGCCGGTCGCGGAGTGATGTCGGTGAAAGATATCACCAGCGCCGTGATGGCGGCGGGTTACAGCACGCGCAACAGGACGCTCAGCAAGAGCGTGGGGATCGCGCTTTCCCAGATGGGTAACGTGGTCAAGGTGCGGCGCGGGCAGTTCAGGCTCAAGTAGCGGCGCCGCCCGTCGAGCCCGCGGAGCGCAGCAGTAGCAGCGCGGGGCGTCATGCGCCGTGCGCCCCGGCGCCGTCGCCGGACGGTCCGCCCAGCACCACACTGGCGACCAGCGGCTGCTTGATACGCTCGCCCCGACGGTAGCGGCCGGCGCGGAACTGCTGGCCCGGCTTCAGCTTCAGGAGCTGATTGGGGTCGGTAATCTTCTGGTCTTCGAAAGTGAAGGCCCCGCCGGCCACCATGCGCCGCGCCTCGGAGCGGCTGATCGCACCCGCGTGCGCCAGCCACGCCAGCTTCCAGGCCGGCGCGCAGCCGTCCTGCATCTCCGTCGCCGGTACCAGCACCTGGATCGGCTCGGCGGCGCGCCGGGCGCTGAAGTGCTCGTACCACCAGGAGGCTGCTGCGTCGACTTCCGCGGCGCTGTAGAAGCGTCGGGCGATGGTGCGTGCCAGCAGATCCTTGGCGCGCATGGGGTGGGCGCTGATGGCGGCGCGCGCCTCGGCCGGCGGCACGTCGGTCAGCAGGGCGAACCACTCTTCCAGCAGGTCGTCCGGGATGCTCATCGTCTTGCCGAACATGTCGCGCGGGGAATCGGTGATGGCGATGTAGTTCCCATAGCTCTTGGACATCTTGCGCTGCCCGTCCAGTCCGCGCAGCAGCGGCAGGATCATGACGACCTGCGGTTCCTGTTCCATGTCGGCCTGTAGCTGGCGGCCCACCAGGTTGTTGTACGTCTGGTCCGTCCCGCCCAGCTCCACGTCGGCCTGGATGTTCACCGAGTCCCAGCCCTGCATCAGGGGATAGAGCAGTTCATGGATGCCGATCGGCACCTCGTTCTCAAAACGCCTGCGGAAGTCGTCGCGCTTGAGCATCTGTCCGACCGTCATCCGGGCCGCCAGCCGCACCACGTCGGCAAAGCACATCTGCCCCAGCCACTCCGAGTTCCGCCGCAGCTCCAGCTTGCCCGGCGAGGTGTCCAGGATGCGGCCCGCCTGCTGGAGGTAGGTGTCGGCGTTGCGGTTGATCTCGTCGACGGACAGCACCGGCCGGGTCTTGGCCCGCCCCGTCGGGTCGCCGATGCGGGCGGTGAAGTCGCCGATGATCAGCACAGCGCGATGGCCGAGGTCCTGGAACTGGCGCAGCTTGCGCAAGACGACCGAATGGCCGAGGTGAATGTCTGGCGCAGTGGGGTCCATGCCCAGCTTGACGCGCAGCGGCCGCCCCGTCCGCGCTGCCCGCTCCAGCTTCTGTTGCAGCTCGACGTCGGTGTAGACGTGCTCGCAGCCCCGCAGCAGTTGTGCCAGTCCCAGGTCACTCATAGCCCGGCATGATAGAATCGCGCGCCGCGGCTTTCCAGCGCGTTCGCAGGTGCGGCCCATGGCCGCCGGCGCCCGCGGCGGATGGGCGGATGCAGGTGGCGCGAATGACGCCGAGTGTGCCCAGAACGCAGGCGCGCGACCGGGATGCCCGGAAGCCCGGGAGGCACGCGCGGTGCGCCCGCGCGACGACGCCGGCAGACCTTTACGCACCTCTGGAACGTGCTCTGGCGCTGCGCGCGCCGCTGCTGGCCTGTGCGGATACCAGCGCCTTCCGTGTCCTGAACGGAGCGGCGGACGGTGTGCCCGGCCTGGTGCTCGAGAAGTTCGACGCCGTGCTGGTGGCGCAACTGCATGAGGGCCAGTTGCGGCTGTCGACAGCGCAGGCGCGCGAGCTGTGCGCCTGCGCGCAGCAGCGGCTCGGGGCCCGCGCCGTGTACCGCAAGATCTTCGCGCGCGAGCGGTCCTCCGCCCTGGGCAGACTCGAGAAGCTGCACACGGACCCGCAGCCCTGGCTGGGGCAGCCCGTAGAGCCCGAGCTGCCAGTACTGGAGAGCGGTGCGCGCTTCCTTGTGCGGCCGTACGACGGCTACTCGGTGGGCCTGTTTCTGGAGCAGCGCGAGAACCGGAGACGTGTCCGCGCGCTGGCGGCCGGCCGCTGCGTGCTGAACGCCTTCGCGTACACGTGCGGGTTTTCTGTCGCGGCCGCACTGGGTGGGGCGACTGCGACGGTCAGCGTGGACCTGTCCGGCAAGTGCCTCGACTGGGGCAGGCGCAACTTCGCCGCCAACGGGATCGAGCCGGCGGCGCACTCGTTCATCCGTTCGGACATCTTCGACTACTATCGCCGGGCGCACCGCTGTGGCCGGCGTTTCGACCTCATCATCCTGGATCCGCCGACGTTTGCCCGCAGCCGGCGACCCCGGCGCGTGTTTACCGTGGCCGCCGATCTGGAGCGTCTGATCGCCGGCGCTGTGGAGCTGCTGAATCCGGGCGGCTATCTGCTGCTGGCGACAAACCATCGGGGAACATCGCGGCAGAGACTGGAGCGCCTCGCCGCCCAGGCCGCCGGCCGGCGCCCCCTCCAGGTAGCCGAGCGCCCCGGGCTGCCGCTGGATTTTCGCGGCGACGCCGATTACGCGAAGACGGTTCTCGTGCGCGTCGGATGAGTGTTGCCTGAGCGCGGGAGGCCCAAGCACCGACCGGGTGGCCCAGGCCCGAAAAAACGAGTTGGACGCACTTGACGCCGGGCGCCGACCCGTAAATAGTGTCGCTTCGACACAGGGCTTCGTGCGGCACCCCGTCGGCGCGGCGGGGCACGAAGCGCAGGCTCATGCCAGTGGGAGAACTAGGATGGACCAGACGACCGACCTCACAACATTGCTGACCAGTGGCGGCATCATCGGGTTGCTGGTGGTGCTGGCGATTTTCTTCTTCATCTTCCGCTTCTTCTGGAGCGAGTAGGTTCGAGCCTACAGGCGGCCGGCGGGGCAGCGGGCACTCCCGGGCGGCGGGGGCGCCGCGACCGGCTGCCTCAACGAGGAGTGTCGGCATGGAAAACCTGAATCTAGATGAGCTTCTGGCCGGTGGTGTCAGCGGGGTGGTGTTGTTTGCTGCTTGGCTCTATCTGGTCCTCCGCTGGTTCTTCGGCTGGGATTGGCTCGACTGACGCCGCGCCTGAAGGTCTTCAGGCGGGGTTTTCCGAACAATTGAGGCACTCGCCGACCGGGACGCGCCGGCCGCCGGTGCCTTAGTCTTTGCGCTGCACCCCCGCCTTGGGTGCGGGCTGCTCCGCACAAGCCGGGCGGAGCTGCGCCAGACCCGCACACGGGCGCGGGCGCGACCTACGGGCACGATTGCCCGTAATGGGCAAGCAGCGTTGCCAGGTCTGCCAACGTGACGCACCCGTCGCCGTCGAGATCCGCCGCACCGGAGAAACCCGGATCGCCCGCGCACAGACCGTACGATGCGAGCAGCAGGCTCAGGTCCGCCAGATCGACGATCCGGTCTCCGTCGATGTCGCCGACGCACGGCGACCAGCCGGCAATCTCCCGCGGGCCGATGCCCTGCGAGCTGACCAGGCCGCCGTTCTGCGTGAAGCCGCCGTCGGGCAGGATGTCGAAGCAGTACAGCCCCGTCGCGCCGTAGAAGTTGTCCGTGATCAGCAGGTAATCGTCGAGAACCATCAGATCGCCCAGCTCGCCCTGGATGCCCACGTCGAACGAATACCCCGTATAGGTCAACTGCCCGGTCTCGTAGTCGATCAGGAACGAGCGCGCCGTCGCGTCGGTCCCGTGGCCGACGAAAAGCACGCTGGCGTCGCGCGCAAACGTGCCGTCCTTCGGCGAGCTGCCGGGGCTGTAGAACGGCGTGCCCCCCATCGCCGTCAGCGTGCCGTCGGCGGCGATGCTGTAGCCCAGGATAGCGTGCCCGCCCGTGCTGATCCCGCCGAAGGCATAGAGCTTGTTCCCGTCCGGCGAAACGCTGACCCCGAGCGGGTAGGTGCTGCCCGTCCCGACGGACTGGAGCGGGGTCAGGGAGCCGTCGCTCTCCGTGCGGAACACGTAGATGCGATTCACGTTGGAGTCGCCGGCGTAGAGGAAGCCGCGCGACGGGTGGACCGCCAGCGACGTCGTGAACGTTCCCGTGTTCTCGCTTTCCACCTGAGTCAGCGTCAACGCATCCCGGTCGAACTCGTAGACCAGGACGGCATTCTGCATGCCGACCTCCGTCCGCGTCGCCGCCAGAAAGCGATTGTCGATCCACTCGACGTCGAGCGGCGTGTCGGGCGTGGGGTATTCGCCGACGATGGTCATGGTCGCGTCGGCAGCGACTTGCAGGATGGTGATCTGCTGGAGCGGATCGTTGCTGCTGGCGTGGCCGGTGGCCAGGTAGCGGCCGTCGGGCGTGATCGAAATCGTGTACGCGTTGCACCCCGGCTCGTACTCGTTGATGTCCTCGCGCTGGCCGGTGATCACCTTCTGCACCAGCAGCGGGGCGCCGTCCGGGGCAAATACAAACGAACTCACGCTGCCTTCCAGGTTCCCGTTGTTGGCCACGAAGGCGGCGCGCTGGATCGCCTGCCCGAACGCGGCGGATGCCGCCAGCGCCAGCACGACGATGGCCGGAACGCTGCTGATCGCCGAGCCGCTGCACGGCCCGAATCGCTCAGGTCGCTTCATCACAGTCTCCCTTGTCCTCCCCGGTCTGGCTCTCTCATACCCGCCCGGACACCATGATACAGCCGGTCGCCGGCCGGCCGAACAGCATTTGGCGTCTGGCGTTACCGGCCCGGTCCGCGCGTCAGGAACAGGTCGGACTGAACGATGCGCCTGGCGACGCTGTCGATCAGAAAGAAGCGCTCGCGCTCCGCCAGCACGGACGCGTTGGCGCGGCGCCAGGCGTCCGATTCCGCCTGGAGCCTGGATGCGCCGGCGGAGTGCCACCACATCTTGAGCTGTTCGAGGCCGCGCTGGTCGAGATCTTGCGGGTCATCCAGCAGGGTCTGTATCGGGCTGGCCAGTTGGACGGCCAGCGGCCTGATCACCCGGACGAGCTCGGGCAGCCCCGCGCCGCCCGTCTCCCCGCCAGCGGCGGGCGGAAGCGTTTCCGTCGCCGCCACGCCGACATCAGCGACAGCGTGACCGAAGCGCAGCCGGCAGGCGGGGCGCTCGCTCGATGAGACGAAGAAGTAATACTCCGGCGAGGCGAGCGGACGATGGAACGTGAACTTCAGGCGCGTCACGCCCTCTTCCGTCGCCGCCAGAACCGTCGTATCGAAGACCGGGCCGGGGACGAAAGTCCCGGTGGTGAGCGGTGAGCCCGGCCGCATGCCGTCGTACAGCATCTGTCCGGCCAGTCCGGAGAAGTAACCCGGCGCCGCGGTCGAAACGACCAGCTCGTTGTCGCTCAGCGGCTCGACGATGCAGCGCTTCTGCATCACCAGCGGGTGCGAGGCGAACGTCAGTACATATCCCTCCAGGTCTGCCATCCCCCACGCCTCACGCAGTCCGACCGTGGCGTAGATGCCGGCCGCCGGCAGATTGATGAAGAAGAGCTTGCTGCCCGACGGCGGCGGCGGCGTGTGGGCCAGGATGTCGGCGTAGATCAACTGCTCGCTCCGCACAATGCCACGCCACAGGCAACGGTACACCCCGAACGACCACAGCGACCCGATCACCAGCAGAGCCAGAACGCCGGCGCGCCACCAGCGCCGCAGCCCGCGCACCATTGCGGCCAGCATGATGGACAGGGCGGCGGCCGGCAGATAGGCGAAATGCGGCATGACGAACACGGGAATGACGGGAACGAAGGCCAGCACGACCCAGGCCGGCCACACCCAGCGGGCCCGGACGGCGCGCGATGTCAGCGCATACCAGACGCCGATGCCCGCCAGCGCCAGGCCCATGAGGGCGTAGAGCAGGGCGTGTCGGACGGTCGCGCCGCCCTGCGTCGCCAGGCCTACGAAAAGCGGCGTCTGGAAGACCAGCGCAAAGAGCATGTGGGCCAGCTTGCCCGCCGCCCACGCCGGGTACAGCGCGCCGGCCGGCGGCCGGAAGTAGATGCCTGGCGGATCGGCCAGCGGAAAGACGAGCAGCCGCCAGTAGAGGTATACCGCCGCCAGCACGCCCATCACGCCGTAGACCCCCAGGCGCCGGCGCAGCAGCGTCCGGCCGCCGCCCGCCAGGTCCAGCAGCGGGGCGAGCAGCGGGAAGATGATCGCCGTTTCGCGGCTGAACAGCGCCAGGCCCCACAGCAGCAGTGCCGCCAGCAGCTGGGGAATCGACAATCCGGCCCCGCGCGCCGCTCGCAGCGGCGAGGCGCCGACGTAGGCACCCGCTGCCGCCAGAAACAAGACGCCGCTCACCAGGGCGTTGCGCGCCGCGATCCAGCTTACGCCGAAGACGCTGTGCGGCTGGAAAGCGAACGTCGCCGCGGCGAGGAAGGCCCAGCCGCGATGTTGCAGCGCCCAGCGCGCCAGCAGGTACACGAGCAGGCTGGCCAAAGCGTGCCAGAACAGGGCGCAGGCGTGCACGCCGGCCGGGCTGCCGCGGCTGAGCAGCAGCTCGAGCTTCATGACCAGCATGGCGACGGGGCGGGCGTAGCGCCATTGCAGGGGCTGCTCCTGCCACCACAGGTTGATCAGGCGCGGGGGCTGACCGGGCAGGTCGAACGTGGCCGACTCGATCAGGTCGCGCAGGCTCCAGCCGCCGCTGCGCAGTGTTGTCCGGTGCCAGTGGTCATCGAAGAACAGGCCGTCGTTCAGCGCGCTCCCGTGCGTGACCAGGACGATGGCGCACAGACCGAAGGCGGCCAGCAGGTCGGCGCGGCCTGCCGGGCGCAAAGCCGCCAGCCACCGGACGGGGCCGCCTGCCGCACCGCGCGCCGCGTTTCCGGCCGGCGTGTGGCGCAACGCGTCAGCCGACAGTCGCGGCTCCGAACTCGTCGCCGGGGCGCTTGTCACCTGTTCACCGGTCAGTCCAGATAGCCCAGCTCCCGCAGGTGCTGCTCGACGCGGCGCTGCTGCTCGGCGCTGAGAGCCGGCGCCGCGGCCGGCGGCGCGCCGGCTGACGGCACGAAGCGGTCGGCCAGGGCACGCAGCTCGGCGCACAGCTCGGGCTGCTGCGCCGCCAGATTGCAGGTCTCGCCCGGGTCGGCGCGCAGGTCGTACAGTTCCTGCGGCAGCTCGGCATTGTGCGGTCCGAACGTGTACTTGTGCGTCTCGGTGCGAACGCCGCGCAGCTCCAGGTCCGCCGGCGTGCCGGAGACCGAAAGGAAAGCGGGCGCGGGCTGCCAGGGGCGGCGCTGCGGCTGGTGCCGCGCCGGCGTAAGGGCGGCAGCGCCCGCTGCCGCGCCGTCCTCGAGCAGCGGCCGGAACGAGCGGCCGTCGATGGCGCCCAGCTCATCCGGCCCGGCGCCCAGCAGGTCGAGGATCGTCGGCAGGATGTCGGGCTGGCGCACCATGCGCGTGCACACGGCGCCGCGCGGCAGCCTTTCCGGCCAGTGCAGCACCAGCGGCACGCGCACGAGGAAATCGTACACGTGCAGCAGGTGGCCCTCGTCGATGTTCCGCCGGTACGAGTTGATCCACATCCGCAGGTGCAGCGCGAGCAGGCGCTGCCGGCCGAGGCTCGCGGTCAGGCGGGCCACCTTCCGCGCCGCGCGCTGCGGATCGAGCAGCCCGCGCTTCTGAAGCATGGCCGTCAGCTTGAGCGGCCGGCCCAGACTCAACAGATCATGCAGGAACAGCAGCGGCGTGAGGCGCAGCAGACGCAGGCGGTCACGCAGGCGCGTCGCCAGGCCGGGCGCCAGGCTCTGCCGCAGCTCGGCCAGCCGGACCCGGGGCAGCAGCGGGGTGCACTGCCCGTAGAGTGCTTGCAGCACACTGGGACCGGCCCAGCGGGCCACGTCCAGCGGAAGCGGCCCGCCGGCGCCCTCCAGGCCCAGCCGCCGCCGCGCGTAATCCACAGCCGTTCCGGGCCGGTAGCTTTCGCTGGCCAGCTTCTCGCCGTGGTCGCCGGTGAAGACGGTCAGCGTCTGTCCGTCGAGGGCCGCAAACAGGCGGCCAAGCTGCACGTCCAGGCTCGAGACGGCGCGGTCGTATTCGCGCGCGCCGCAGCGCGGCGCGTCGCACTCCGGCGCGACGCGGCGCCTGGGGTGCAGCTCCCACAGGTGCAGCAGGATGAACCACGGCGCGCGGTAATGCCCCGTCCGCAGCCGCCTGAGAAACTCCCCGCCCCAGGCGGTGTGCAACTGGTCGCAGGGCGCGCGGTACGTGTACGCGTCGAAGCCACGGTCCAGGCCCATCTCCGGCAGCAGCGGGCCGGTCACCTCGGCGTACGTGTGATACCCGCGGGCCGCCAGCACATGTGTCAGCAGCGGTACCTGCGCCGGCAGACGGTAGCCCCACACCAGGTGCACGCCGTGCCGCGGGCTGTACAGCCCGCTCAGCAGCGTCGCGAAGCTGGGCGTCGTGGCGGCCTTCTCGACGATCGTGACCGGAAAGGCCACGCCGTCGGCGGCCAGCCGGTCCAGGTTGGGCGTGAGGCAGGTGCGACCCGGCCCCAGCCAGCGGTCGGCGCGCGCACAGTCGGCGACAATGAGCAGGATGTTCGGGCGCCGCACGCTCATGGCGACACGGCGCGCGCCGGCCGCGCCGGCAACCCCGTGCCGGCCGCGCCCTCCCCGCGCACCCGGTGCTGCCATTCCTCCATCCGCCGTACTCCCTCGGCGAAGCTCACGACAGGCCGCCAGCCCAGTTCGCGTCGCATGGGACCGGCGTCGATCACCTGATCGGTACTCATCAACTGCACCAGCGCCCGCGACACGCGCGGCTCAGCGCCGAGCAGGCCGGCCGCCTGTTCGGCCAGCCACGCCCCGGCCATCGCCACCGCGCGCCGCACGCCCCGTGGCGGCGGGGCCAGACCCAGCACCCGGCTCATGGCGGCGATGAATTCGCGCTGCGTAACGCGTTCGGCGCTGGCGACATCGTAGAGCCTGCCGGCGGCCGCCGGGTGCCAGCCCGCCAGCAGCGTCGCCTCGACCGCGTCGTCAATGTACAGCGTGGCGATGCGGTTGTCGCCGCTGCCGATGATCCGCAGCCGGCGGCCCTGCGCGAGCAGGCGGAGCTGGCGCGCCAGGGCCCGGTTCCCGGGGCCGAACAAAAAGCCCAGGCGCAGGATCGTCCACGGGCAGCCGGCGCGCTCGCACTGGCTGCGCACCAGCCGTTCCGCTCTCAGTTTGGCGCGGGCGTAGTAGTTGTACCGTGACGGGCGCGTCGGGGTGCGCTCGGCGCACAGACCGCGCGGGTCCGCGTCGGGCGCGTAGACGCTCGCCGAGCTGATGTACACCACGCGCTGCGGGCGCCGGGGCAGCGCCGCGGCCAGCAGGTGGCGCGTCCCCTCGATCGTCGTCTGCCGGAACTGCTCCCAGCGCCCGGTCATTGCCACCCGCGCCGCGGCGTGGATCAGCACGTCGCCCTGCTCCACCAGCGTGCCCCAGCCGCCCACCGTCCTCAGGTCGCCCATCACCGGCTCGGCGCCGAGCGCGCGCAGCGCGCTGGCGGCGGCGCTGCGGCGGACCAGGGCCCGCACGCGCCGACCGCGGGCCAGCAGGGCCCGCACCAGGGCCAGGCCCAGGAAGCCGCTGGCGCCGGTGACGGCGGCGCTCACGGGGGCGCTCCGCGCGGGGGGCGCGGGATCCAGCGTGGGACGCGCGCCAGGTAGTCCAGGTAGGCCTGCCCGAACCGTTTCCGCAGCAGCGGTTCCTCCAGCAGCACTATCTGAAGATGGGCCAGCAGCGCCGCGGCCAGCGCCAGCAGCAGGATGCCGAGCGACGAGAACGCCAGCGCCTCGCCCAGCAGCATGGCCAGCACGCAGGCGGCGATCGGGTTGCGGCACCAGCGGTACGGCCCGGCCGTGACGAAGCGTTGCGGCGGGTCGAACTCCACGTACGCTCCGCCTCCCCGGCGCATCAGCACCACCGACGCGATCGTGTACAGCAGCCAGCCGGCGGCCAGCATCACCCAGCCCGCGGCGCGCCCCCGGCCGAGCTCCAGACGCCACGGCGCAAGCCGCTCCGCCAGACGGTGGGCGACCCAGGGCAGCAGCACGAGCAGAAACGCCAGGAAGCACACGTAGTACGCGGCGCCGCGGACTGGCAGCGGAATGCGCCTCAGCCGCCGGGAGCGGCGCGCTGCGCGGGAACCGCCGCCGGGATGGTCACCGTGGCCGGACATGATCAGCAGTCGTCGCCGTGGCCGGCCGGCGCGACGCGCCGGTGTTCCCGGTCCGTCCTGCGGCTCACCAGCGCACCACGAACCCGCCGGACATCCACTTGCTGGACTCGACGGAGTACAGCAGGGCAGTCTGCCCGCGCTTCAGCTCGCCGCTGCGCACCATCTGGTCCAGATGAATGAGGATCGCCGCTCCGCCGCAGTAACCGCATTCGCTGGAGCGGAAGCGCAACTGCTCGGGACGCGCGCCGAAGCGCTCGCAGGCCCTGGCGATGTTGCCGTCGAACAACTGCACGGTCGGGATCGACCAGACGAAATGATCCAGGCCCGCGGCGTCCAGCCCCAGCCTGTCGAGCATCCGTTCGACGCCGTCGAGGAGCAAGGCGCCGGCGTCGCGGTTGACGGCGAAGAAGTCCTGGTCCAGGTGGTGCGAACCGCGGTCCCAGATGGCCGCCGTGGGGCTTTCGCCGTTCATCACGTCGGCCACCCCGCCGCCGGCGGTCATCGCCGGCTGGCGCTTCCCCCCGATCGACTCGATGTACGTGCCGAGCACCTCGCCCGCCGGGTGCCCGTCGCCCCCCTGCTCCCGGGCTTCGAGCAGGACGGCGCCGGCACCGTCGGCCAGGATGTAGCGCAGCGTGGCTTGGGTCTTGGTCATCTTCGGCTGGTTGAAGTAGCAGCTTCGCAGATAGACGCTGGAGAGCTGCGCATATACCGCCAGCGCCGTCCGATAGCGCCCCAGGCGCAGCGCGTCGTAGGCGATCTGCACGCACTTGCCTACACCCGAGCAGTTGGAGTGGATCTCCATCTCGGCACAGCTCTCGATCCCCAGCCGCTCCTGGAGCAGGGTCGAGGTCGGCGGGGTGGTGGCGTCGTAGCTCGGGCTGGACAGCAGCAGCAGCTCCACATCGCCGGGCGCCCGACCGGCCATCGCCAGCGCATTGCGCGCCGCCGCCTCGCTCAGCGACGCGACCGTATGCGTCAGGCGGCGCGTCTCGGGGTCGATGGCGAAGTGGCGGTACTTCACGCCGCTGGTCTCCAGCATGCGCCGCCCGACGGTGCGGACGAAAGACTGCACCCGCTCCGGCGCCTGCGTCAGCGCTCCGAGCACCTCGTCAATCCGCTCGTTCGGGACCGGGTCGTTGGGCAGAAAACAGCCCGTCCCGGTCACGCATACGCGTTGCAGTGTCCCACGCATCAGGGCTTCCGGCTCCGTAGAACGAGAGGCCAGGTCAGTCCGCGCCAGAGATCGGCATGCTCGACCGCGGTATATTTCGCCAAGCGCGCACGGGTGTCAACTGACCTGCCGGCGCGCCGCGGCGGCGGCAGCGCTGCCCGTCGCCTCGTATTCGCCCGCCTGCGGTGCTGCGGAGAGGAGCATGCCTGTAGTCACCCTCCGACCCGACTATGCCGCGCCGGCCGGTCCGCCGCCCCGCGCCCGGCCGCACGTCTGCTACGTGATCGGGCCGCCGCGCAGCGGGACGACGCTGGTGGGCTATCTGCTGGCCGGGGGCGCGGCCACGCTGTCGCTGAGCGAGCCGTTTCTGACCTGGGCCATCCTCCCGGACTGGGCCTTGCAGCGCTTTTACTGCAAGTATCAGCGGTCGGCCGGGCTCCGGCGTCGCCGCCCCCCTTTCCGCCCCGACCGGACGCAGTTCCAGCGCTTCCTGCACCGGATGGCGGCAGAGAACGGCTTCGACGCCCTGGTCGTCAAGGAGACCTACCGGCGCACGGGACTGAGCCCGCAGTGGCACAACGAGCCGCTGCTGGAGTGGCTGGTCCGCTCCGGGGCGCCCGCAGTCGGGCTGATCCGCCAGCCCTGCGACCTGGCAGCCTCGTCGCTCCACCTGTTCCGCTGGGTAACCGGACCGCGCCGCTGGCTGGTGCGCCTGCGGGCACCGCACGCGCCGGCGTTCCGCGACCGGACGGCCGTCGTCCGCTGGGCGGCGCAGAACTGGAACGCCTTCGTCGCCTGGGCCCGGCGACACCAACTGCCCCTGTTCCGCTACGAGGACATCATATCCCAGCCGCAGATCCAACTGCCCGTCATCTGTCAGCGCTGCGGCCTGGAGTTCCGCGAAACCATGCTCGATCATCGGCACCCGCGCAGCGCCTTCGGAGGCATGGGCGACTGGCGCGTGCTGCGCACGCCGCGGCCCATCGACCGCAGGTCCGTCGGCCGCGGCGGCGAGCTGACGGAGGGGCAGCGGGCCGTCGTGCGGGAGCTGTGCGCCGCGACGGCGCGCGAGCTGGGATATGTCATGTAAGCCCCCGTCGCCGCCGGGGGCGACTCAGCGCGGGTCCGTCAGCAGCGCCACGAAGCGGTCGAGAAACGCCTCCACGCACCGGCGCGGTACGCAGGGCTCGATCCAGATGCCGCTGATGTTCATCCGCTCCTGGGCCGTCGAAACGTTGACCACCAGGCGGTCCGCCGGAATCCCCGGACGGGCCCCGAACAGATTGACCAGCTCCGCCCCGCAGAACGTCTTCAGCGGCCGCGGAAACAGGTGCATGAACGTCAGCGGCAGCGACGGCGGGTGGATCAGACCGATCGGCAGCGGCGACCGCCCCGCGCGCAGCGCATGGGCCAGCAGCCGCGCCAGGATGCCCGTCGGCACGCGCGCCAGCAGCGTCAGGCCCGCCAGCCGCCGTTCCAGCACCCCCGGCCGGAGCGTCTGCGCGGCCGCGTCTTGAAAGAGATCGGCGACGCGCCGGCGATCGGCCGCGATCGTCGAGCGCACCAGCACCGGCAGCGTGCTGAATACGTTGTGGCACACCGGCGTGGGGTCGCGGCGTCTGCGGTTGTCCACCAGGAGCAGCGTCGAGTAACCGCTCTCCGGCGCCGCCGGTGCCCCGAGCACTTCGTGCAGAGCGCAGATGGCGCAGGCGCGCACGAAGTCGCTGGTGCGGGCCAGTCCGCACACCTGTATGGCTGTCGCGCGTACCTGCGCGTACTGCTCCCGGCTCAGCCGACGCACGTAAAAGCGCACGCGCGCAGCGCCAGCCCCGCACGCAGGCGCGCCCGGCCGGATGTCGCGCCACGCCCCCCGCCGGCAGCGCCGCGTCCCGGTCCCTTCGACCCGCGTCCGGCGGCTGCCGGCGCCGCGACCAAGCAGGCGCAGACACGCAGGAAGCGACAGCGGCGGGCCAAGCACCCCGAAGTCCGTCCGCCGTTCGTCACCCAGGCTGTCCAGCGTCCGCGGGTCGGGCCGCTCCTCGTACAGCCGCAGCAGCGTCGCGACGATCGTCGCGGCACCATGGGCGTCCATCAGTGCGTGCGGCCAGCGCAGCACGAGGAAGTCGCCGGCGGGCCGGCCGCGGAAGATAGTGAACTGGAGCGGCGGCCGCGCAGCCGGGTCCAGACGGCTGTTAAGCAGCAGCTCGATCTGGCGGTGCAGCTCGTCATCGGTCGGCGGGTCGAGCGCGCGCAGGCTGACAGCGCGCTGGGGATCGATTGGCCCGCCGTCGAGCCGCCAGGTTATCCGTCCCGTACAGCCTGAGCGTGTCAGACGTCCCGCCGTCGCGGGGTACAGGCGGTACAGAGCTTGCAGGGCGCGGCACAGACCGGGGACGTCGATTTCGCCCTTCAGCTCGCAGTACCAGTGGATTTCGGCGCCCGGGTAGCCGCAGCGCCGCCAGGCCCCGTCGATCGCCAGGAACAGGGCATCCAGCGGGTTGAGCAGGTGGCAGCGCGTCAATGGTTGGATGCCATCGATCGCAGGCGGCGGCCCTCAGTGACGCGAGCGCAAGGGGCTCTGGCTCGCCGCTTCTTCCCGCCGTGCACGGTGCGGCCGGTACGGCGCGCCCGTCGCGTCGGCGAACGGGAGTGGATGGGAATCGAACCCACCAGGGACTGCGGGTGCAGCCCCTCCGTGGTTTTGAAGACCAGGGGACCCACCAGGCGTCCGGTCACTCCCGCCGGTATCGTCTCGGATCCGGCCCGCCGACGCAAGCGGGGCTGTCCCGGACTTCTGCGAAGCCCGGACGCGAGGTTCGCGGAAAAACCGCGGCCGCGCGAGGCCTGGTCTCACCGTCCGGCGCCTGGCGTCAGCAGGCCGAGCTGGTTCTGACCGGTGGTGGCGGCGGCCCGGCACGAGCCTCGCGTTGCCTGCCCGGTCCGGCGAAAGCCTGGTCCGCCGGCGGTGGTTATCGGTCGGGGCGGGGACCGGTTCGCCAGCCCGGGCCGCGCCGGCTTTCGCGTTCCCGGGTTGGCCGGCCAGCGGGCGGCGGCTATGCTTGTAAGGGCGCCTTTGCAGCCAGCTTGCGGCTCGGCGCAGCGAGGTGGGTTGTGAGAACGGTCGTGGCGGTCGTCGCGGCGCTGGTCATCATCGGCTCGGCCGTCTGGCTGTTCGGCTACTACCGGGCCCAGCCCAAACCGGGCGCCGTCGTTCCGCACAAGGCGCCGGTGGCGTGCGCGGCGTGCGGCAAGGCTTACGTCACGATGCTTGGCGACCAGCCGGCCCGCTGCCATTACTGCGGGCAGCAGACGCTCTGGCGGGCGCGCGCCTGCGCGAACCCCGAGTGCGGTGCCATCATTCCGGTCGTACGCGATTCATCCGCAGCCGAGGCCGGGCCGCTGCGGTGCCCGCGGTGCGGCGGCACGCGCTTCAAGGAGGTGCCACCCGATGGCCTGGAGGAGCACTGAGCGACGCAGAGCGGGTTTCACGCTGATCGAGCTGCTGGTGGTGGTGGCGATCATCGCGCTGCTCATCAGCATTCTGCTGCCGGCCTTGGCGCGGGCGCGAGGACAGGCGCGGCAACTGCAATGTCTGACCAATCTGCGCTCGATGGGCGACGCCGCACGTATTTATGCCGGTGATAACCGGGACTTCATCCCGAGGGGGATCCAGGGTTTCAACACGGGGCGCGAGTACGCCATCTTTCCCACCGCCATCTCCAAGTACATGGGTTGGGACGGAACGGACTACGTGGGGATGTGGGGTGCGATGTCGCAGCGCAAGAAAGAGCTGGTCAACGAGATGTGTCGGAGCATTCCCCAGTTTCAGTGCCCGGATTATCCGGACGACATCGTGACCGGCGCCAACCCCCTGGACCAGCCCCCCGGCGAGACGATGCCGTTCGACTACGTGGTGAGCGCGTTCCCCATGCCCTACCCGCAGAGCAGCATTGACGCGGATCAAGGCGAGGATCTGATCTGGGACGCCGAAGGCGGCTACCAGGGTGAGAGCGTGCCGGGTTACATGGAGGCGACCAGGATCGAGGACATCCCACCCGGCGTCAGCGCGGGCGACAAGATTTATCTGACCGAGGCGCACGTCTCGCTGCCGTGGGGACCGCGCCGCTGGGGCCTGCGCTTCCACACCGTTTTCCTTACCTCGCAACTGCCTTTCGGCGGTCTGCCCCGCATTGCCAACGACCAGCGCCATCCAGCGGGCCTCAACACCGTGTTCTTCGACGGGCATGGCAAAACGATGGCCCATCACGACATCGACGTGGCCTATCCCAACACGATCGACAAGCGCCTCAAATGGTTCACCGTGATGCCGGACGGCTGGCAGCCGTGAGCGCCGCGCCGCCGTTCGGCCGCAAGCATTCGCATGCCCGGCGTCGCAAGGACGGCGCGGGCCTGCTGCGCCGCGCGCGCTGGGACATCAGCGGCGTACGGCGGCTGCCAGGTGCCCGGCGTTGACCGGCCGTCGGCCTGCGCCACGGGGGCGACCGGTGCGGGGCAGGCAACTCCGCAGCGCGCGCCGTTGGCCGCGCAGAACCTGTCGGGCTGTGTCGGGCGCGTGTAGACTGGATCGTGACGATGAAGCCGGCGCTGATGCTGCTGGGCATGCTCGGCGCGCCAGCGCCCGCTGCCGCTGCCCCGGCGCAGCCCGCGCCAGGGACACGACTGCCGGAGGATACGATGGTCAGCATTGTCTCCAGACCGCCGGCCGCCGGAGAAAACGGGTTCTACGTCGGCCACCGCGCCCCGCTGCTGCCCAACCCGCTGCTCAAGCTGCCGATCGGCAGCATCAGGCCGGCCGGTTGGCTCCGTGGACAGCTCGAGTTGATGGCCGCGGGCATGACCGGGCACCTGCACGAACTCAGCCCGTGGTGCCGCAGGGAGAACAACGCCTGGCTCAGCCCCACCGGCCAGGGAGAGCACGGCTGGGAGGAGCTGCCCTACTGGCTGCGCGGCTTCGGCGATCTGGGCTATGTGCTGGGCGACGAGCGGATCATCGCCGAGGCCCGCATCTGGATCGAGGGCATCCTGGGCAGCCAGCGGCCGGATGGCTATTTCGGGCCGGAAGCGAACCGCCAGAAGCACGACCTGTGGCCGAACATGGTCGCGCTGAACGCGCTCCAGACCTTTCACGAGTACAGCGGCGACCCGCGCGTGCTGCCGTTCATGGGCCGGTACTTCCGCTGGCAGCTCGAACTGCCGCGGGCGCACCTGCTGCCCGGGAGTTGGCAGAAGATCCGTGCCGGCGACAACCTGGAAAGCGTCTTCTGGCTCTACAACCGGACCGGCGAGCCGTGGCTGCTGGACCTGGCGCGCCGCCTCCACCAGCGCACCGCCCGCTGGGACAGCATGATCCCGAGCTGGCACGGGGTGAACATCTGCCAGTCGTTCCGCGAGCCGGCGACGTTCTATCTGCTCTCGCACGATCGGCGGGATCTGGACGCCAGCGAGCGCGTCTACCAGGCGGTGATGACGCTCTACGGCCAGGTGCCGGGCGGCATGTTCGGCGCCGACGAAAACTGCCGCCCCGGCCGCCACGGACCGCGTCAGGGGGCCGAGACGTGCTCGATGACGGAGTTCATGCGCAGCTTCGAGCTGCTGCTGTCCTTCACCGGCGACGGGCTGCACGCCGACCGCTGCGAAGACGTCGCGTTCAACTCGCTGCCGGCGGCCTTCACCCCGGATTACAAGGGGCTGCACTACCTGACGGCGGCCAATTGCGTGCAGCTCGACCGCCACAGCAAGTCGCCGGGGTTCGAGAACGGGGGAACGATGCTCGCCTATTCGCCCCACGACTACCGCTGCTGCCAGCACAATCACGCCTTCGGCTGGCCCTATTACGCCGAGCATCTGTGGATGGCGACGCGCGACAACGGGCTGGCCGCCGTGCTCTACGCGGCCTGCGACGTGAAGGCGCGCGTCGGGGACCAGGCCGAGGTGACCATCCGTACGGAGAGCGCTTACCCGTTCGACGAGCAGATCACGCTGACCGTCTCCACGCCGCGCCCCGTCGAGTTCCCGCTCTATCTGCGCATACCGGGCTGGTGCCGGCAGCCGCGCCTGACCGTCGCGGGCGCGCCCGCCGAGTGCGCCGCGCCGCCCGTCGGCTACTTCCGCATCCGCCGGCAATGGCAGGACGGCGACATCGTCCGGCTGGAGCTGCCGATGCGGATCGAGGTCCGGCGCTGGCCGACCAACGCCGACGCGGTGTCGGTCCGCCGCGGGCCGCTCTGGTACGCACTGAAGATCGGCGAGCGCTGGGAGCAGTACCCCGGCTCGCCGGAGCATCCGGCGACAGCGGAGTGGCCGGCCTGGGAGGTCTTCCCGACCACGCCGTGGAACTACGGCCTGGTGCTGGACGAGATCGACCCGGCGTGCTCGTTTCGCGTGCTGAAGGCCGGCGGAGCGCCGGTCCGGCAGCCGTTCACGCCCGACGCGGCGCCGCTCGTCCTGGCGGCCAGAGGCAGACGTATTCCGGGCTGGCAGATCGACCACACCGGCCTGTGCGGCGAGCTTCAAGGGAGCCCGACACGCTCGACGGAGCCGCTCGAAGCGCTCGAACTGATCCCGCTGGGCTGCGCGCGGCTGCGGATTTCGGCGTTTCCGGTGATCGGGGACGGGCCGGAGGCGTGCGCGTGGCTGCCGCCGGGCCCGCCGCGGCACGAGGCGTCCTGCTGCAATGACGACACCCGCGCCCTGAGCGATGACATCGAGCCGGCCAGCTCGTGTGACATGACCATCCCGCGCTTCACGTTCTGGCCGCGGCGCGGCACGACCGAGTGGGTGACGTACCGCTTTGACCGGCCGCGGAAAGTCTGCGCCTGCGAGGTCTACTGGTTCGACCAGCCCGCCGGCGGATACTGTCGCCTGCCGCAGTCCTGGAAGGTGCTCTATCTGGTCGGCGATGAGTGGCGCGACGTGACCGGGGCGTCGGGCTACGGCGTCGAGCGCGACAGGTTCAACCGCGTCACGTTCGATCCGGTCGAGACCACGCAGCTCAAGCTGGAGATTCGCCTTCAGGAAGGCTGGTCTGCCGGCATCCTGGAATGGGCCGTCGACTAGCCGCGCCCGGCGCACCCCTCAGCGCGCGTAGTCCTCCGGCAGCTTGGTGACCTCGACGCGGCTGACGGCCAGCTCGCTGCCGACCGTCATCAGGCGGAAGTCAGCGCCGCCGTTCTGGCGGTTCGCGCAGCGCGCCCCCTCCAGCGTCAGCGTCGCGGTCTTCCAGGTCTGCGTGTCGCCGCGGGCGATCGGGGGCGAGAGCGGCTTGTAACAGTCTGCCAGCGTGCCGGTTGCGTCGGTCGAATCGTACTGCACTTCGACCGGGTTGCGGCCGGCGTCGAAATACGTCAGCCGCACCGTCAGGCTGCCACGGTGGTCGTAGTAGTACGGATCGGCGACGTCGAAATACAGATAGCGCGCCTCGCCGACACCCGCCCGCGTCTGGACGCACGGCACCCCCGCCACGGTCGTCAGCGAGTACGCGCCGTCGGCCAGGCCGGTGCACAAGCGCACGCCTTCCTCCACCGCCTTCCCGTCGGCACCCACGTGCATCTTGAGGACCAGCCGGCCGGCGAACTGGCGCCCGGCCGGGTTGGAGCGCGGCGCCGTGATCAGCGCCCGCAGGGCGCCGGCCCAGTCGTCGGCGCCGGGCGCGCCGCCCGCCTTGAACAGATCGCTGTAGCGCCGGGTCAGCTCGATATAGAAACGGCCGTCCTCGAGCGTCTCGCAAATACCCGTGCCTTCGTGCAGCTCGTTCCAGGTTTCGATGATCACCAGCCGCGGCCGGGCCTGGAGCGCCAGCAGCCACGCAGCGGCATAGAACCCGCCGCCCAGCCGGTCGCGCGTCGGCGTGCCGCGCCCCGGGACCGGCGCGTCGTCGTAGCCCGGGCCGATCTGCACCACGCTGCGGCCGAAAATCGGCCCGCCCAGCGCCGCGCCCCAGCCCGTCCGGTCATCTCCGGGGAACGACCAGGATGGCCCGGCAATGATGAACGGGCGCCTTCCGGCGAAGTCCGCCGCGAAGCGCTCGTAAACGGTGTCGATCGTGCGCTGGTCGAGGCCGGCGGCAAACGACGCGTCATAGAGCTGGATCAGCGGGCGGCCGTCGAGGCAGGCCCAGTGGCGCGGCGGCACCAGACAGAAGAAATCGCGGATCGTGCGATAGAAGATGTCGCGACCTTCCTCGGTGCGCAGGTCCACGTTGCTGCGCCCCGGCTCGGGATACGCCAGCCCGCCCAGCAGCGTGCTCGTATCGTAGAACAGACCAAGGCGTGGCGTCGGACCGCTGCGCGCCATTTCGTCCAGCGCGGCAACCAGCGGCGGCAGTCCGCGCACGGAGAAGCGCAGGTCCGGCTTGTCGTAGTTGTTCGGCGCCCCCCAGTAGACGCACAGGGCGATATCGATCCCCGCTGCCAGCAGGTCCTCCATCTGCCGCCGGTGCCAGGCCTTCGACTCGAAGCTGACCTGGCGGTGGTCGGGAAAATGCTGGCGCAGAATATCGTGCTGCCGCGCCGCGTCGTTGAAAAAGTGTTCGTCCGGCCAGCGGTACCAGTAGAAGTAATGCGTCGCCACCACCCGTTGCTGCGGAGCGAAGCTCGGCGCGGCGGCAAGCGCCTCAGGCGCGGGCAGCGCCGGGATGACCACCTGGTCCCCTGTCCCGCTCAGCGCAGCGGTGTTTGCCAGCAACATCATCGGCAGTCCCAGGCCCGCCCGTTTCATCGCCGCACCTCCCGGCGCCGCGTTGCGCTTCGCGGCGGCGCCCCACGCCGCCGCCCGGCCTGAAGATAGCGGCCGGAGCGACGCAGCAAAAGGCGGCCGGCGGCGCGGCCGCCACGCTTGACAGCCGCGCTTCCGGAGGTGACAAGGTTCAGCGCTCTCCGCTGCGGGTAGTGCCTTTGATCTGCTGCCTGGGACTTACTGACGAGGGTGGAAACGGTCGGACCTGTCATGGTGAGCGAAGGGCAGCATCCTCTTGCATTGGCCGGCAGGCGCCGCGCTGCGTCCGGACTGACGGCGTGCAACGTTTTCCGCGCCGGCTGACGTCGCAGACGGCGAGTTGAGACGAGACGGGCGGTGAGTGCTCTGCGGCAACGAATCATCTCCGGGACGCTGCTGGCGGCAGCGCTGACGGCTTTGATGCTGCTGGACGGCTGGCTGTCGAGCCGGCCGGCGCCGCAGTGGCGGATCGGCAGCGTCAACCTCGGACACTGGCTGTGCAACGGGGCCGTCTGCACGCTGCTGCTGCTGATTCTCAGTGCCCTGGCCGCAGCCGAGGTGACGCGCCTGGTCCGCAGGCTGGGCTACTACCCCAACCGGGCGGTCGTGCAGTCGTTTGCCGCCGGGCTGGTGCTCGGCCCGTATCTGTGGTTCAACCTGCGGCAGGAGGCCGACTGGTACGACGAGTCGTGGGGCATGCTGTGGGTGGCCATCGGGCTGGGGCTGGCGTTCCTGATTCAGGCGGTGCGGCGGGGGACGCAGCACGCGACGCTGAATGTGGCCGCGGCGCTGTTCGTCATCGTCTATACCGGGGGGCTGGCCGGGTACATGACCCGGCTGCGGATGGAAGTCGGCGGCTGGCAGGGCGTGACGCTGCTGTTGTTTTCCGTGTTTCTGGTGAAGATGGCCGACGTCGGCGCGTTCTTCGCCGGCGTCCGGCTCGGACGCCACAAGCTCATCCCCTGGCTCAGCCCGAACAAGACCTGGGAGGGCTTTGTCGGCGGCGTGGCCACCACCGTCTTCTGCGCTTACGCCGTCGGCAGCTACCTGCACGGCGCCGGCCTGGCGCGGCTGCCGGACGGGCCACTGGCCTATCCCTGGGGACTGGTCTGGTTCGGTCTGCTGATGGCGCTGTTCTCGGCCGCGGGCGATCTGGCGGCCTCGCTGCTCAAGCGTGATGCGCAGGTGAAGGACTCGGGCGCGCTGATCCCGGGAATGGGCGGAGTGCTGGACATGCTCGACTCGCCGCTGCTGGCGGCACCGGTCGCGTGGTTCTTCTGGACGCGGCTGGTGAGGTAGGGTGCGCGGCGATCTGTCGGGCTTGCGAGCGGTTCGTTCGCCCGGCGGCCCATCCTAGCTGAGATACCAGATCATGACGCCCACGCCCAGCAGCACGCGGTAGATGGCAAAGGGCGTGAAGCGCCGGCTGCGCACGTAGCTCATGAACCCCGCGACGACCAGCAGGGCCGCCACGAAGGCCGTGCCTGCCCCGATCAGCTCCAGCCCCAGCGACTGGGCCGTCAGGTCGCTGCGGTATTTGAACAGCCGGTAGGAGGCGGCGGCGAACATCGTCGGAATCGCCAGATGGAACGAGAACTCGGTGGCCACGCGCGGGGTCAGGCCCAGCACCATGCCGCCCATGATCGAGGCGGCGGCGCGCGACACGCCCGGCCACATGCTCAGGCACTGCATCAGCCCGATCAGGAAAGCCTGGCGCAGGGTGACGTCCTCCAGACTCTGGCCGTCGCCGCGACGGAAACGCCGGTCGATATAGACGATCGCGCCGGCACCGAGGATCAGGGCGGCGGCGGTGGCGGGCGGGCCGGTGCGGTCGTTCTCGAAGCACAGCTCCATCAAGTCGTTCAGGGCCGCGCCGAGGATGACGGTGGGGAGCATGGCCGCCAGCAACTTGACCAGCACGTGGTTTTTCCACCCGGCGCGCTGCGGTCGCAAGACCCGCTGCCACAAGCCGCGCCAGAAGTAGACGACGACCGCCAGGATCGCGCCGAGCTGACTGAGGAACAGAAAGACGCGCCACTGCGGCTGCCGGGCATCCACGCCCAGCAGTGGCTCGGCGATCAGCAGGTGGCCGGTGCTGGAGATGGGCAGGAATTCGGTCAGCCCCTCGATGATGCCCAGGGTGACGGCCTGGAGGTATTCCACGTGTCGCTCCGCCTGCGCCGTGTGGCGCTGCGTGTTCTGAACCCCGGACGCTGCCTGATGCCGCGCGCCGCGACCGGCGACCGCGGCTACTGCGCTGCCGCCAGTCCAAGCCAGGCCGCCAGGGGGCTGAGCCGCCAGACCAGTTGCCCGATGGTGGCCGCGTAGAGCCCGGAGGCCAGGTCGTCGCACAGCACGCCCCAGCCAGCGGGCAGGTGCTCCAGCCGCCGGGCCGGCGGCGGCTTGACGATGTCGCAGATGCGAAAGAGCAGAAACTGCCCGGCCACGACCCACCCGAATCCCGCGAGCCCTGCGCCCGCCGCCGGCGGCAGCCACAGCAAGGCGACCCACTGGCCGGCGAACTCGTCCAGCACGAACTCTCCTGGATCGTCGTCGTCGAAGCGCTTCAGCGCCCAGGCTCCGAAGCGCACCGAGGCCCACGAGGCAAGCAGCACGATGACCAGACCCAGCACGACATCGACGAGCCATGTCGGCGCGCCGAGCGCCGATGCCCCCCACCACAAAAGCGCGAAGCACACCAGCGCAACCAGAGAGCCCCACGTTCCCGGAAAGGGTCGCAGGAACCCGGCCCCCAGAACCGTGACGCATGCCGTCCTGAGAGCGTCGCTGCCGCGCGGCCTCACGCCGAGATTCCCCCCGTGGTGCGGCTCCCGGTCGCGGGCGCGGACGGAGTCTGGCCGCCGGCGGCCGCGGGTACCCGCGGGGCAGCGCTCCCGGCGGCAGGAGCCGGCATGCTCCCCAGCGCTGCGGCGGACAGGACCAACGCCCGGGCGCGGTGCAGGTAGGCGAGGATGGACAGGCCGGTCACCAGCACGGTGGCCCAGACGGCCGCCGTCTTCAGGCCGGCCAGGCGGGACGGGAACCAGGCCAGCACTCCGAGCACGACGCAGACCGTCGCGGACTGGATGAACATCTTGAGCTTGCCGACCCAGTTGGCGGCGAAGTCCGTGCCGTGGGCCTCGCTGAACGAACGCAACGCGGAGACGAGCAGCTCGCGCAGCAGGATCACGACCACCATCCACGGTCGCACGCCTGTGACGTTGGTCGTCGTGTGCGGGTCCTGGAACAGGTCGCTGGCGAAGAACGCGAACGCGCCGCACACCATCACCTTGTCCACGACCGGGTCGCAGATGCGCCCGAACGCTGTGACCTGCTTCCAGGTGCGGGCCAGCCACCCATCGACGATATCGGTCAGCGCCGCGACCAGGAAGACCCAGAACGAAGCGCTCAGAATCCAGTGTCGCGCGCTGTCGGTTGTCGAATAGAACGACAGCAGCACGAAGAACACGATCGCCAGCAGGAGCCGGGCGAGCGTGATCTGGTTGGGGACGTTGATCCGCATGGTGGCCAACGAGCCTCAGGGCGCCATTCTAGCGGCATGCGCCGTGCGGAACACGCAGCGGCGACGGTTCGGGGACAACTGCCGCCGCGCCCTGTCGCGACGGTCAGCGCCCCTGCGCGGCGCCGGCCAGCGCGCCCGGCGGTCCGAAGCCGCTCTTCAGCCGGCGATCGCCACCGGTTACAGCGGCTGCGATTGCCGCACCTCGATGATGTGTCCGACCGGATCGCGCACCAGAATGCATTGGTCGGTCACGCCGAACCCCCGGATGCGCTCGTAGGGCCACTGCCGTTCGGCCAGGCGCTGTGCGAGCTCGTCGAGGCTGTCGACGGTGAGCGTGAAGCGCCGGCGCACGGGATCGACCTGCGGGTCGTGGCGGAACTCGAGATACAGACCGCACTGCGGGTTGCCCAGACCCCAGCCGCCGACGACCTGCATGTGCTGCGGCCAGGGTGCCAGACCCAGCAGGTCCTCGTAGAAGCGCTGGATGTCGTCGCACAGCTCGACCGGAATCCCCACGCGGACCTCGCGTACGCACGAGACCTCGGCGGGGCGGGGCGCGCTGCGGGTCAGAATCGCCATAGCACCTGAAATGTACTCGTCGACCGGCGTCCGCAAAAGTCCTGCGCCGGAGGAAGAATGCAGGCGCCGGCCGACAGCAGCGATGCTTCGCGGCACACGACGGGCCGCGCGGCTTCGAGCGGGGCGACGAAGCGTGTGCTGCCGTGCGGTCTGGAACCGGTTTCACGACCGGCTGCACGTCTCAGGCGCCGGTGCGTTTCGGTGCAGCGACCGCTGAGCTCGCAGTTGTCCGGCAAATGTCGGCGCGCCATGAAACCGATGCTTGCGGATACGGGGGGGTACGGGACGCGCCCATCGCCAGGACCGAAAACGCCAACCCAGGCGCGCCGGCGTTTCGCCCTGACAACCCGCTGAAGAAAACGTCGCACGGGCATCCCGCCCGCGCTTTCACGGCCCGGAGGGGCGTGCCGCACTGGTGCGCTGCCCTTTTCAACGCGCTGCTGAGAGCATACATTCCGAGAGGGCAGGCCGCTTGGCGGCGCTGCCGGATGAGGGTAACATGCAGCTATGGCGAAGCTGACGGTCAGAGAGATCCGGGAGCTTGCGAAAAACATCGTAGCCCAGGTCCCCGGCGGAATCCGCTACTCCGCTCTTACGCGCCGAATCTCGCAGACGCACCCCGAAACGCCCCGCGCCACTATCCAGGGATCCGTCTGGGACCTTGACAAGGCGTTCCCCGGCCAGGTGCTTAAGCCCAGCCGCGGTCTTTTCGTCTGGGCTGGCCAGAATGAGTCAGTAGACCAGGAAGCAGCGACCACGACTGCTGCGGCGCGGGAAAGCGACTTTTACGAGCCTTTCGCAGAATACCTGAAGACGGATCTGGGCGAGGCCACGGAGGCCGTCGCACTGGGCGGAGCCGGCATGCGGAGCAAGTGGGGGACACCCGACGTCGTCGGCGTATTCAAGCCGTTGCCAAGCGACCGCGTGAAGTTTGACCTCGAGATCATCTCAGCAGAAGTGAAGTCCAGCCCGCACGAGTCGATTGTGGCCTTTGGTCAGGCGATGGCATACCGACTGTTCTCGCACAAGGTCTACCTGGTTGTGCCATCGACGGTGCCGGAGGAGGACCAGGGGCGTATCGAAGCGCTGGCGCTTCTGTTCGGCGCCGGGTTTGTGCTCTTCGATGCCGATTCTCAGAACCCGCAGTTTCGGGTACGCGTGCGCGCCCAGCGATTTCAGCCCGACATGTTCTACGTCAATGAGTTTGCGGATCGTCTGCACAACCTCGACCGGACGCTGTTCAATCGGCTTTTCCAGTAGCTTCCTGTCGCTACAGGCGGGCACCGGCAACCATATCTTCCAGTGCCGTTTCAAGCTGCACGGTTTCGCGCCCGGGGCAGGGGTAGCGGTGGCCACCTCTTCAGAGGCGGGGGACGCGAAGTAAAGCTGGATTCGCGTTCCCAACGGCTGAAGGCTTGGGCCACCCGCCGGCGGCGAGGCGCGGCTGGCCGACGACCC
>Ga0209018_1000777_pt1 | contig 28147 bp, 23 predicted proteins | sample YNPBryBLVA2012_FD_185814 | JGI IMG/M metagenome (GOLD analysis project Ga0209018, IMG submission 185814) | Anoxygenic and chlorotrophic microbial mat microbial communities from Yellowstone National Park, USA - YNP Bryant BLVA 2012 (SPAdes)... ...
TGTATGTCATGGCGACCAAGCGGAACGCGGTGGGCATTCTGATCGGCGTGGAGCTGGTGTTGAACGCGGCCGGCGTGAACTTCGTCGCGCTGGCCCGCTACGGCCCCGCTGGCATGGATGGACAGATCGCGACGCTCTTCGTGATCGTGCTGGCCGCCGCCGAGGCGGCGGTAGCGATTGCGATCCTCGTGAATTACTACCGCGCGCTGCTGACCATCGACGCGGATCAGGGAGATCAGTTACGTGGCTGAGCCGCCCCCGGTCACGGACGACGGACGGCCGGCGGCCCGGATGGTGCGATGTCGAAGATCGAACTGCTGCTGATGGTCGGTGTTCTGGTTCCGCTGGCCAGCTTCCTGCTGCTGGCCTTGTTCGGCTGGCGGCTGGGCAAGCCGTGGGCCGGATGGGTGGCCGTCGGTGCCATGACGCTCACCACCGGGCTGGCGACGGCCGCGCTGTGGCAATGGCACCATCTGGACCCCGTCGGCCGGGCCGCCGCCCGCAGTGCCCCCGTGGTCTGGGCCCATTTGGGCAGCCTGCCAGTGACGTTCGGGGTCAACCTCGACAGCCTGACGCTGATCATGTTCTTCATGGTCAGCTTCGTATCCCTGTGCATCTTCGTCTTCAGCGTCGGCTACATGGCCGGTCACAGCGACCAGATCGACGGGATCAGCAAGTTCCATCGCTTCTTCACTTACCTGTCGCTGTTCTGCTTCAGCATGCTGCTGCTGGTCATCGCCGATAGCCTGCTGCTGCTGTTCATCGCCTGGGAGCTGGTCGGGCTCTGCTCGTACCTCCTGATCGGGTACTACTTCCATAAGAAGAGTGCCAGCGACGCGGCGATCAAAGCATTCGTCACCAACCGCGTCGGGGACTTCGGCTTTCTGATCGGGCTGGGGCTGGTCGTCGCCTACCTGGGCGACCTGTCGCTGGCCGGGGCGGCCGAGAAGTTCCACGCGCAGTACGTGAGCTGGACGTCGGGTGCGGCGGCCGAGGCGCCCCTGTTTGCCCGCACGTTCGCCGGCCTGTCGCTGGCGACGTGGATGGGCATGCTGCTGTTCTGCGGTGCGATCGGCAAGAGCGCGCAATTCCCCCTGCACGTGTGGTTGCCGGACGCGATGGAAGGTCCCACGCCGGTCAGCGCTCTGATCCACGCCGCCACGATGGTCGCCGCCGGCGTCTATCTGACGGCCCGAATCTTCGTGCTGTTGACCCCCGAGGCCCAGCTCTTCGTCGCTGTCATCGGGTGTATTACCTTGACGCTGGCAGCGCTGGTGGCCATCGTCCAGACCGACATCAAGAAGGTGCTGGCCTACTCCACCATCAGTCAGCTCGGCTACATGATTCTCGGCCTGGGAGTCGGGGCCTGGATCGCCGCCCTGTTCCACCTGCTGACCCACGCCTTCTTCAAGGCCCTGATGTTTCTCGGCTCCGGCCAGGTCATCGAAGGCTGCCATCACGAGCAGGACATCCGGCGGATGGGCGGACTGGCCCGCAAGATGCCGGTGACCGCGGTCACCTTCCTCGTCGGCGTGCTGGCCATTGCCGGCGCCGGCGTTCCCGCGGTGTGGCTGCCCCAGCACGTCCCGGTCGGCCTCGGCGGGTACTTCAGCAAAGACGAAATCCTCGCCGTCGCGTGGCATCGCGTGTACGGGCATCCGCACGGCGATGAGGCTGCGCACGACCACCAGGCGCGTGCGGACGCGCTCGGCGGGGCCGACACGAGCGCGGCCGGTAACGTGGCCGCGCTCGGCGTCGAAGGCACGCCCACGACTGCCGGCCAGCGGCGTCTGCCCGCCTGGCTGTTCTGGATTCCCGTGCTCATGGCGTATGTGACGCCCTTCTACATGATGCGCTGCTGGTGGCTGACATTCATGGGCCGCCCGCGCGACCCGCATGTGTATGAACACGCGCACGAGTCCCCACTCATGTATGTGCCGCTGATCGTGCTGGCCGTGGGGACCGTCGTGTCCGGCTATGTTTTGTTTCGCCCGATGGTCGCGGACGCGGCGCCGAGACCCTTCCTGACCGCGGCGTACGACGGCTCCGACGCCGGCAGTGCGGTGCGGGGCGTGCCCATCGCGCACGAGGCTCATGCCATGCTGGCCACGCGGGTCGGGCTGGCCTTTGTGGTCGGCTTTGTGCTGGCCTGGGGCGTCTACCGGCGCGGGCTGGAGCTCGCCTCCCGGCTGGCTGCCGCTCTGCGGCCGCTGCACACGCTGCTGGTGCACAAGTTCTACTTCGACGAGCTGTACGGCGCGCTGCTCGTGGGTGGCACCATGGCGCTGAAGTCGCTCCTGTACGCGTTCGACCACGTGGTTGTGGATGGGCTGGTCAATCTTTCCGCGTGGCTTACCGAGCGGCTCTCCTGGTTCAGCGGCCGCCTTCTGGATCAGGCCGTGGTGGATGGCGCCGTCAACGGCGTAGGACGCGGAACGCTCTCGCTGGGCGGGCTGGTCCGCCGGCCGCAGGTCGGGCGCATCCGCAGCTACCTGCTGTTCGCGGCCGGCAGCCTGGCGGCGGCAGTCATCTGGTTTGCCTGGGTGGAGCCGCGGCTATGAGCCGGCCAGGCCGCAGCGCTGTTGTTGCCTGCCGGCGTGCCGCGCGGAACGCTGGGCAGCCGGCCGAACCGCCAGCCGCCCCGGCGCGGGCAGACATGCGAGGATGCTGACGTGGAACACGGCAACCTGCTGAACTGGATCATCTTCCTGCCGACGATCGGAGCGCTGCTGTGTCTGATCGTGCCCCACACGCGCGCGATCAAGTGGATCGCGCTGCTGACCAGCGGTGCGACCCTGCTGCTCTCGCTCGGACTGTTCCCGCACTTTGCCTGGTGGGGTGTGGGCGGACAACCTGCCCGTTCGGCGTTGGAGATCTTCGGCAGTGCCTACGGCCACAAGCTGTACGAGGTCACCCAGCTCACGTGGATCACCCTGGGCAGCGGGCCGCACGCCTCCCGGATCGAATACTTCGTCGGCGTGGACGGGCTGAGCTTCCCGCTGATCATCCTCACCACGCTTATCAGCTTCCTGGCGTGCCTGGGAAGCTGGAACATCGAACAGTGGAAGATCAGCCGGGGCATCCGCGGCTACTTCTGCCTGTTCCTGCTGCTGGAGACCGGGATGCTGGGCGTCTTCTGCGCCCTGGACTTCTTCCTGTTCTACATCTTCTGGGAAGTGATGCTGCTGCCGATGTACTTCCTGATCGGCGTGTGGGGCGGCCCGAAGAAGGAGTACGCGGCGATCAAGTTCTTCCTGTACACGCTGGTCGGCAGCGTCCTGATGCTGGTCGTCCTGCTGGCGTTCTACTTCTACGCCCCGCCGGGGTTGCGCACCTTCAACCTTATCGAGCTGGCCCGCAACGACGCCATCCGCACCGCCTTCAGCGAGGCGACCTTCCTCGGGCTGAAGTTCGTCCCCACCATGTTCGTGCTGCTGTACATCGGCTTCGCCATCAAGGTGCCGGTCTTCCCGTTCCACACCTGGTTGCCCGATGCGCACGTGGAAGCCCCGACGCCGATCTCCATGATCCTGGCCGGCATCCTGCTGAAGATGGGGGCCTATGGGCTGATGCGGATCAGCTATCCCATCCTGCCTGAGGCCGGCCGCTGGGCCGCTTACGGGTTAGCCGTGCTCGCCCTGATCAACATCATCTATGGCGCGCTGTGTGCCATGGCGCAGACCGACTTCAAACGGCTCGTCGCCTACAGCTCGATCAGCCACATGGGCTACGTGCTCCTCGGCCTGGCCATCATGACGCCCGCCGGCTGGCAGGGTGCCATGTTCCAGGTCATCGCCCACGGCATCTCCAGCCCCATGTGCTTCTACCTCGTCGGTGTCATCTACGACCGCGCCCATCACCGCGAGATCAACCGCTTCGGCGGACTGTGGTTGACCATGCCCGTGTACGGGTCGCTGGCCACGCTCGGCTTCTTCGCCTCGCTCGGCCTGCCCGGGCTGTGCGGCTTCATCGGCGAGTTCTGGGTACTGATCGCGACCTTCTCCGCGCAGAACGTCTGGCCCTGGATGACCTGGGCCCGGCCGTTCGCCGTCCTGGCCGCTACCGGCGTAATCCTGACGGCCGGCTACATCCTGTGGATGATCCAACGCGTCTACCTCGGTCGTCAGCGGGAAGAGTACCAGGGCTTCCCCGATGCTACGCTGCGTGAGACCGCAGTCCTCGTGCCGCTGGCCGCCCTGGCTGTCCTGCTGGGTATTCTGCCGGAGCAGACGTTGTTCCGCTTCATGAACGGTACGTTGAACCAGATTACGGAACTGTGCGCCCGGCATGCACACACGTTGGGAGCGGCCCTTCAGACGCTGACCGGAACATGAGAACGGCTTCCCCGGCGCTGACCGACCGGTTGTTCATGGTGTCGACACAATGAATTTGTTAGTCGCCGCTGTTGCCTGGTTGCCCTCCACGGACGACCTGCGCCTGATTGGCCCCGAGCTCGTGCTGATCGGGACGATCGCCATCGTGCTGTTGCTGCCGCTGCTGGCCGGACGCCGGCCGGATGTGTCGGCGGTGACGGCGGTGCTCGGCTGTCTGCTGGCGCTGGTGGCAACCTGGGCGGTGGCGGCGGAAGTGGCCGACGGTCCCCGCGACGCGCTGTCGCCGCCCGCGACCGGACTGCCGATGATACTGGCCGACCGCTTCGCCGTTTTCTACCGTCTGCTGCTGCTCTTGACCCTCGGCCTGATCGCCTGGCTCTGGCTGATTGGAGTAGACGCGCAGCGGTCGCGGGGGCTGGGGGGCGTGTCCGGTCCGGAATTCTTCGTCCTGCTGCTCACCAGCGCCTTGGGCATGCTGCTCATGGTCAGCTCGCTGAACTTGCTGGTGCTGATTCTGGCGATCGAGACGGCGTCGCTGCCCAGCTACGCGCTGGTCGCCAGCGATCGTCGCTCCCGTCTCGGTGCCGAGGCCGCGCTCAAGTACGTGCTCTTCGGAGCGGCGGCCTCCGCCATCACCGTCTACGGCGTGTCCCTGTTGTACGGCCACTTCGGGACGTTGGACCTGGGCCGCATGGCCGCCCAATTAGCCCAAAACGACGGGGGGCGGACCGCTCCAGTCGTGTGGCTGGCGCTGGCGACGTTTGGCGTCGGGATCATCTTCAAGATTGCGGCCGTCCCGATGCACTTCTGGTGCCCCGACGTGTTTCAGGGGGCGCCGATCGAAGTCACCACGTGGCTGAGTGTGGCGAGCAAAGCGGCCGGTCTGGGTTTGCTGCTACGCCTGCTGCACGTCTTCGCAACGCCCGTCGCCGCGATTTCTTCCGGCACGGACCCGGGCCATACGGCCCTCATGCTGGCGTACGTGGTGGGCGCACTCGCCGCGGTCACCTGCACCGTAGGGAACCTCGCGGCACTGCGCCAGGACAGCGTCAAGCGCATCCTCGCCTATTCCTCGATCGCGCATGCCGGCTACATGATGATGGCTGGGGCGCTCTGTGCGGCTCCAGTGCGGGCAACGGACGGCGCCGACCCCGGTCTGGCCGCGCTGCTGTCCTACCTGGCCGTATACCTGCTTATGAACGTAGGCGCCTTTGGTGCGACCGCGCTCGTCGTTTGGCAAACCGGCAGTGACCACCTCAGCGCGTTCACCGGCCTGGGCCGACGGGCGCCGTGGGTTGCCGTCCCCATGGCGATCTGCCTCTTCTCCCTCGTCGGCCTGCCACCGCTAGGGGGGTTCGCAGCCAAGTGGTATCTCCTCCTCGCGCTGGGGCGGGCGGGGAGCACGCATCCCTGGCTGTGGATCCTCGTCGTGGTCGCGGTGCTCAATACGGCGATCAGCCTGTACTACTACGTGCGGATCATCCGTCAGATGTATTTGGTTGATGACCCGCAATTGCCGGCCTTACGTCCGCCTGTCGGCGGGGTGGCGATCGTGAACGCCTGCGCCGTCCTGCTGATTCTCCTGGGGACCGTCGCGTTTAACGCCCTCGGCCAGCGGGCAGCAACGTTGGCGTCGGAGGTGTATACGGCGCCAACGCGTCAGCCGGCTCCGTCAGTGCTGACACCGACTCCCGTGCAGGTCGTTGGTCTCGTAAACGGACGTTGACGGGCTTATTGCGCGCTTACGCGAACGCCGGCGGTGCGTCTTTGGAGACGGAGACCCCCAACTCGTAATTCGCGGTCAGCGTCCGCCGGCAATGCACGACCGTCCCGCATAAGAACAGCGGTTCCCCGTTGGCGTGCGGGACCAGCGTTTCTACCCAGGTTCCAATGGGGACGGCGGCGCCGACGTGGATTGCCACTCCGCTGGGAGAGATATTCACGGTCTGCCCGATAACCGTTCGAATTTCGCCGGTCGACGGATCGACCAGACGCACGCGACACGGTACACGGTGAGGCACACGGCGCTCGGCCCGCTGCTGAGGCCGGGCTTCCGGCGCGGGCCGTGCGGCCGGGCTGGACAGGTGCGCCGCGGTCGGACCTGATGACATGGCATTCTCCACGCGTAGGCGGGCGCGAAACGCCCCCGCTCGGTCGTCCACTATCAGTATTCCTATCGGGAAACCACCGGGGCCGGCATAAGGAAGGGTTCTACCGCGCCGGCGGACCTGGCTTGGTAGCCGACCGGACCAGGCTACCCCACCGGCTATGCGTGGCCCAGTGGCTCAATCTGCGTGAACCGATCGACGTTCAGCACGGTGATCTCGCCATCGTCCTTCACAAGGCGAATGCGGCGTAGCCAGAGTTTGTGATCCTTGCCGTGGGCGTACCAACTGCCTGTTTTCTGGAGTTCGATGGACTGGATGACGCCGACGGTCTCACACCGCCAGTCGCCGTCGCGCCGCTCGATGGTCTGGATAATCCGCACGCGTTGCCCGGGTTTGCAGTTCTCGATGCTCATCGGTTCGGAAGCGTTGCCGATCCGGCGGACGCGGCTCCTCGCCCGCCGGTCAGATCATCACTCGACGATTGTAGACCCACCATTCCACCAGAACCAGGACCAAGGCAGCCCCGACGAACCAGCGCCACACCTCCGGCGTCGCTGTCCGGATGGGGGCGGTGTCCTGCACTTCGCGGTCGGCCATCCGAACGACCTTCGCCGGCGTAATGTCACTTTCCCATTCATCTTCAAGATTTACGGCAAAGCGGTCCCGGCCGGGCACCCCGTCTTCGACCCGGTACACCCCCACCCGCTCGGTGCCCGAAAAGTACGCGATACCTGTCATATCCGGCGTCAGCACGACCGACGTGCCGTCCGGACGAAGCAGTCGCAGACGTTCCGCACCGGCGGCAGCCGGTATGCGGAGCGGTTCCCCTGGTCGGATCGGCCCGCGTTCGACCTCGCTTCCACCGCCGCCCATGTATCGAATGGCGTTGTACATGAAGATGGCGTAGCTCTGCTTGAACCACCACGTGCTACGTTCGATGGGGAAGGTGAGAATCAGACAATTGCGACCTTCGCGGGCGTATCGCAGCAGCACGGGGCCCTTGGGGCCGTCGGCGAGCACTTCGGCCTGCTCGGGGGCCCGCACCGTCAGGCTTTCGCCCACCTGCACGTACTCGAGAGCCACGTGCCGCAGCACGGGGTGCGTCTCGTCCCACCAGATCAGCACAAAGTTCGACAAGGGTTCACCGACCGTCAGTTCCGGCCACGCCGGCGTGGTGCCCAGAAACAAGTAATTGCCGCCCGGAAGCCGCCGCGGCTGATACTTGTCGAAAATAACCACATCAAACGTCGCGTGTCCGTCCGACTCATACCTGCTCTGCGGGTTGGCCTCCCACTCCGCCGGTCGAATGAACGGGTATTCCAGCAGCGGCAGACCGGCCAGCACGCTGTCCAGAAGCAGGTTCTTCTCGGAAACCACGAGCACCCGCAGCTTGCGCGGCGGCGGGATGATGGCCCAGGCCGTGTTGTCGGCGGCCAAGGCATCGTCCCGCGCGACGCGCGCTTCCAGCACCGCCGCCCGGTCCAGGGGCAGTTCAAAGCTCAGCGAGACGCCGCCGGGGTCGCTTTCCCCGACCGGCGCGGAAGCCGAAGATTCGTCCGCGTCCGCCTTGCCGGCCAGCGTGACGGACCGCGCGGTCGCCAGGGTGCCGTCGACGTACAGGCCGACGTCCGTTGTCACCGGCTGCGGGCCGTAATTGCGGACGCTGAGATACACGCTGAGCTGCTCGGGGCGCTCGTAGCTCCGCTGGGTACGCAGGGCGGTGATGCCGACGTTGTCACGCGACTGGCCGATCGGAATCCGCGTCAGCGTGCCGCTCTTGACCACCAGCCGCTCCAGGTCCGCGATCCGTCCATCGGAGATCAGCACCAGGCGGGCCGGGGACTCGGCCGTTACGGGCGTGCCTTCCATCCCCGGCGTGAGCATGGTGGGCGGCGCCATGTAGGCTTCCGCGAGTTTTAGCGCCTCGCCCAGCTCCGTGCGGCCGTCCGTCGGCTCGATGTGGCGGATCAGGTCTTCGAGGTCGCCGGTGTTGGGGGTGAACGGCGAGACGACCGTCGCGCGATCGGAGAAAGCGATCACCATCACCTGCGTGCGCGCCGGCGCGCCGGCCAGCGAGAAGAACGAGCGCCAGCCGCCCGTCCGCCGGTTCAGCGTGCGCACGAGGCGGATCGCCTGGTCTTTCGCCTGCTTGAGGCGGGTCTCGCGGCCCTCCCGGGCATTCATGGATGCCGACCGGTCGATCAGAATCACCACGCGTTCTTCGTCCGCGATGGTGGTCTGAACGATCGGACGGGCCAGAGCGAGAATCGCCAACGCGAGAATCAGCAGTTGCAGGAGCAACAAGAGGTTCTTGCGCAGCCGCTGAAACGGCGCGTTGACCTGAAGGTCCTGCACCGCGCGCTTCCACAGCAGCGTCGAGGAGATCGGCTGCTCGCGCCTTCGGAGCTTCAGAAAATACAGGATCAGCAGGGCCGGAATGACGACCGCCGCGATCCACAAAGCCCACAGATTCAGGAAGCGCATGCCCGGCATGGTACTGACCAACAGGCAGCTCTGTCAGCGCCGGACCGCCAGGCCGGCTGACGGGCGGCGGGCCAGCGTGCGAGCGGGGGCGTGGTCGCCAGGCAGGCGCGGGCCTGCGTCGAGCGGATGACTGCGGCGGTGGGCGCATGCGCAGGGGAAGTCTTTTCTCGCCCTGCGGTGTGGTACGCCGAGCGCTGGGGCCCGCCTTGGCAAGCCGCCGTCGCTGGCGTAAGATCCGCTGCCGGAAAGGCCGGTTGGAGTACCGCAGCTTGGCGGCCGGCGAAGCCTTCTGCGCTCACGAGCGCCGGACCTGACGTAATGGCGCGGTGTGGGCAGGACTTGCACGATTAGGCGACTCCCGGTACATACTCCGGGGCTTGGACTGGACAACCCCCGGGACCAGCAGGAGGAACAGGCGTGCCTGACAGGGCTGAAATCGAGGCGAAGGTCAAGAAGATCGTGGCCGAGCAGATGGGGGTCGCGGAGGCCGAAATCACCCCGGAGACCTCGTTCGTCAACGACCTCAACGCCGATTCGCTCGACACCGTCGAGCTCGTCATGGAGTTCGAAGACGAGTTTGAAATGAGCATTCCGGACGAGGAAGCCGAGAAGATCCAGACCGTCGGAATGGCCATCGACTACATCATGGCCCACCTCAACAGCGCCGGCGAAAAGAAGGCTCAGTAGTCCGGAGCGGAGTTGTGGACGCACGGCGCGTCGTCATCACCGGAATCGGTGCGATTACCCCGCTCGGTTCTTCCGTCTCCGCGTACTGGGACGGCCTGATCTCCGGCCGCTCCGGAATCCGCCGTCTGACCCGCTTCGACCCAACGCCCTTCGACGTCCACATCGGTGGCGAGTGCGTCGATTTCGACAGCGGTGCGCATCTCGATGTCCGCACCGCCAAGCGTATGGACCGCTACGCGCAGCTCGGCTTTGTCGCCGCCCAGCAGGCCGCGCACCAGGCGGGCCTGCCCGACGAACGGCTGGACCCGTCGCGCGGCGGCGCCATCATCGGGACCGGCATCGGCGGTCTGCTGGAACTGGAAGAACAGCACAAACGCCTGCTGGACAAAGGGCCCGGCAAAGTCTCCGCGTTCACCATCCCCAAGCTGATGGCCAACGCCACGCCCGGGCATGTCGCCATCGCGCTGAACTTGCAGGGCGCCAGCGCGGCCGTCTCCACCGCCTGCGCCTCGGCCGGCAGCGCCATGGGCGAGGCGTTCCAGGCGATCCGCCGCGGGGAGCTTGATCTGGTCGTCACCGGCGGCGCGGAGGCCGCCTGCACGCCTCTGGGCATTGCCGCATTCGCGGCCATGAAGGCCCTCAGCACGCGGAATGATGACCCGCCCCGGGCCTCCCGGCCCTTTGATCGGGATCGGGACGGTTTCGTACTCAGCGAGGGTGCGGGAATCCTTATCTTCGAGGAATACGAGCATGCCCGTCGGCGTGGCGCACCGCTGCTCGCCGAGGTCATCGGCTTCGGCGCCAGCACGGACGCGTGCGATATTGTGCAGCCGGAGCCCGAAGGCCGCGGCGCAGCGCAGGCCATGCGGGCCGCCTTGGCCGACGCCCGGCTGAATCCGGACGACATCCACTACATCAACGCTCACGGCACAAGCACAATGCTGGGCGACATCGCCGAGACCAAGGCCGTCCACAAGGTCTTCGGTGCATATGCCCGACGCATCCCCGTCAGCAGCACCAAGAGTTCCATCGGCCACCTGCTTGGCGCCAGCGGCGGCGTCGAGGCGATCGCCTGTATTCTTGCGATGCAGTACGGCGTGATCCCGCCTACCATCAACCTGGACAATCCCGATCCAGAATGCGACTTGGACTACGTCCCGAATACCGCCCGTGACGCCCGCGTGCGCGTTTCCATGAGCAACTCCTTCGGCTTTGGCGGGCATAACACCTGCATTGTTTTCCGGGCCTTGTAGCCGCCAGCCGCACTGGCGATGGGGGCGGTCGTACCAGGGTTGTGCACTAACGAAGCGCGGCCATCGCCGAGCCGGAATCCAACCGCCCCGGTAGGCACGCGGCACAGCTCGGCGATGTCCGCGTGGCCAGCGGCTGTGTGCCTCGTCCTGTGAGTGGTATGCCCAATGCGTGTCCGACAACGGGCCAAATCGCATTGACGCGCCGGGGGTTGCTGCGCGCGGCCGCCGGTGGCTTGGCGGCAGGATTGGGGGCCCTGACGTACGCCCGGTTCGTGGAGCCCCGTTGGGTCCACGTTACACAGGTAGCTATGGACCTGCCTGACCTCGCGCCGGCTTTGGCGGGGCTGCGCCTCGTCCAGCTTTCCGACCTGCACCTCGGCGCCCCGGCCCCCGCAGACTACCTACGCGCCCAACTGCAACGCGCGCGACAACTGCGACCGGACCTCATCGCTCTGACCGGAGATTTCATCCACGCGGCCGACCTGCGTTGCGTCCCAACGCTCGTCGATCTCCTCCGTGAACTCTCCGCTCCGCTCGGCGTGTTCGCGGTCCTCGGTAACCATGACTTCGGCAACTTCACGCCGCACCGTCGGTCCCGAAGCGTCGCGCTCGCTTCCCGCGTCGGAGCGGCCCTCGCCGAGGCCGGCGTGCGCGTGCTCCGCAACGAATCTTGCCTCGTGGAGCGTGACGGAGCCGCGCTGCAACTGGTCGGCGTCGACGACTTGTGGAGCGGCCAGTGTGATGCGCAACAGGCATTCCAATCGGCCGATCCAGACGTGCCCACCATCGTGTTGGCCCATAATCCCGACACGCTCCCGCACCTGTCAGCCTGGCCGTGGGACTGGGTCCTCTGTGGGCATACGCACGGCGGTCAGGTTCGAATCCCGTTCTACGGTGCGGTCGTGCTGCCCGTCGATAATCCCCGGTTTGATGCGGGGCTGTTCCGGTCAGGGCAGCGAGGCGTGTACGTCAACCGCGGCCTCGGATCGTTGCACGGGGTGCGTTTCAACTGTCGACCGGAAATTACGGTCTTCACGCTGACCGGCCGGAAGTGACTGCGGCCCCCGGTTGCGGACCGCCCGTAGGTGGGCGGCCCGCAGACGTGGCGCCCTGCGGAGCGGCCCCCGCTTCACCGACCGCTTCGTCCGCCGCGTCAACTGCGGGTCGGTCGTGGCGTTCCCGGCCGACCGCTGCGCCGACCAAGGGCAGCGCCAGGATCGGAATGCATAGCAATAGGCTGCCCGCAGCCTCCCAGACTCGATTGACAAGTGCGAGCTGCGCTCCCGCCGCCAAGGCCAGACACAGCAGTGCCAGCTTCGACCAGCCTGAGCGGAGGCCCGTCTGTTGGATCCGCGCCCACACAAGGGCTGTGGCCGGCGTAAGCCAGATCAGATGGTAGCGCCGCAGAACCGGCATCAGCCACAACATGGCCAACACAAAAACGGCCCACTCGCACCGAAGCTGCCAGGTGCTCATGCGGCTGGCGGGCCGCCGCGCCAGCCACAGCAGCCCCAGCAGGCTGGCGACGACCACCGCATTCACCACCTTCTCCACCGTTGCCAGCGGCAGCGCGACCGCGTTCATCGTCCGCACCGCGTCTTCGCCGTAACTGGCGTGCACCCGCGGATCATTGTCGAAGTGCGTCGCGTAATTGGTGGGGTGTAGCCAGCGGCACAACACGGCCCCCAGCGCCTGGTTTCGCCAATCCATTTCCCTTTGGGTGCGGACCAGCCCGGCCTGCGATCCGGTGGTGACGGCCTCGTGCAGCCAGGCACGATAGGCGTCCCGCGCAAGGTCCGGGCCCAGCGCGATGACGTCCGCGATCGGCCCGGCCAGTATAACCGTCAGGCCGGCGGCGGCCGCCGTCCGGTATTGCCGCTTCAGCGCGTACCATAGCACGAGCAGCGCGGGCGTCAGCTTCAGCAGCACCGCCAGCCCGGCCCAAAGCCCGGCCGCCCAGGGGCGCCCGCGCTGCCAGCAGACGAAGCTGCCCACCAGAAAAAGCAGCGTGAAGTTGTTGATCTGGTTCAGCCGAAACTCCCACACCCACCAGGCCATCCCGCACACGACAGGAATGACCACGGCGCCAGGCCAGGTGTGTTCCGACCGGCCCACGAGATGCCGGCCGATCAGTCGCCATGTTGCCACCATCGCCGCCAGGTTCAGGGCCAGCCAGATGTAACCCGCGGTGTTCTGCCGCAGCCCGGCCAGCGGCGTCATGAAGCGGGACACGCACGGCCAGTACCAGTCCAGCGTCCCGCGCGGGACGACCTGGCCGCGGATGATGTCGTAGCCGGCGTCCAGAGTTCCGTGCTGATAGAGGTGCCGGCCCGCTTTGTAGAAGTATTCGAAGTCCGGTGCTCCCACGCGGATCGTTCGGTACCCGGAGAATCCGAACCACGCCCCGGCCAGAACAAGCAGCGCGATGCTGACGGCGCGCAGCCGGTGCGAGGTCGCTCCTGTTTCTGTCCGGCAACCTGCTTCGACCGACTGCGTCGGCCCTTCGTGGGCTCGCATGGCGGCGTGATTGTACGGACGGCGTGCGCTGGTCACAACGCGACGTGCGTCAGGCGGGTTGAATGACGCGCAAGGCCGCGCGAACCTGCTCAAACGGGACGTCGTCCACGCGCACCGGTTCGCCGAGCGATCGCAGCAGGACGAAATTCACCGCAGCCGACCGTACCTTCTTGTCCACCTGACACGCCGCCCAGATCTCGTCGGCGCCGAGCGCTCGCGGCAACGCGCTGGGCAACCCACAGCGCACAAGCAAATCTCGGAGGCGTTCGGCATCACTTGGCTCCAGCCACCCGCGCATGCGCGCAAGCTCATTCTCGACGAGCATGCCCAACGCCACACATTCGCCGTGCCGCAGCTCGTAGTCGAGCAGGTGCTCCAGAGCGTGCCCGATCGTATGGCCGTAATTGAGAATGGCGCGCAAGCCTGCTTCGCGCTCGTCGCGCGAAACGACATCGGCCTTGATCGCGCAATTTCGCGCAATGAGCTCCGTCAGGGCGCCCGGCTCCTGCGCCAGCACACGGTCCACGTTCTGCTCGTGCCAGGCCAGGAATCCTGGATCGCGAATGGCGGCGTGCTTGATGCTTTCAGCCAGTCCACTGCGGAATTCCCGCGGGGGAAGGGTGCCCAGGAACTCCGTGTCGACCAGGACGGCCAGCGGTTGATGGAAAGCTCCCACCAGGTTCTTGCCGGCCCGCAGATTGACACCCGTTTTGCCACCGACGGATGCATCGACCGCGGCCAGCAGAGTCGTCGGCACCTGGACGTAGCGCACGCCACGCAGCCACACGGCGGCGACGAAGCCGGCGATGTCACCGGCGACGCCGCCGCCGAACGCCACCAGGACCGAATTCCGGTCGACCCGGGCATCGGCGAGGCGTTCGCACAAGTTCTCGACCGTCGTTAGCGATTTGCGGTTTTCACCAGGTGGGAAGGTGAGGACGGCCGGCTCGGCGCTCAGGCCCTCCATAAGCCGTTTCACGTGAAACTGAGCCACGGTTTGGTCGGCGATAATGGCGACTTGAGGCTTGGGATCGCGCGTCGTGATACATTTCTGCAACAGGTGGCGGGCCCCGGGACCGATGAATACCGAATACGAGCGGTCTCCGAGTTTAACTGGCACCCTTTTCATTTCGTTTCTCTTGCGAGCGCGCTTCCGCACCTTTTTCGGCTCGGTGCGTATAAATCCTTCATAGGAGCCTTGGATGCCGACGCGTGAGCGGCGTACGCCCAGTGCCTCCGAATCATAACTGCAAGCTGTTTATTTGTAATGGCTTGCGACAATTGTGCGTCTTTGTGGCGCCGGGCTTGAGCGGCCGGGCGCAGGTTGACGAATCACTGACCCAGCGGTATTATGACACGCCATGACGCGCACAGCGACCAAGCGGCCAGCCTCCGCTAAGCGAACCAAAGTCCGGGTTACCAAAGTTCCGCGATGCAGCACCAGGGCGGCGACCGCATCGAAGGCGATCCGCACCTACCGAGCGGCTCTTGAGTTCATCAGCAGCCGAACGGACTACGAGAAGATGCTGCGGGTCGGCTACAATCATACTAACTTCAATCTTTCCAGGATGTTGCGGATTCTGGCCGCTTTGGGCAACCCGCACAAGCGCATTCGCACGGTACATGTGGCCGGGACGAAAGGAAAGGGCTCAACCTGCCACATGGTCGCCTCCATGTTGCAGAACGCCGGTTATAGGACCGGCCTCTACACGTCCCCGCATTTCGTTGATCTGCGGGAGCGGATCAGCATCGACGGGCGCCTGATTACTGAGCGGGATTTCACCCGGCTCATGGCCACCATCGCACCGGTCGTTGACCGTCTTCGCCGTGACGAGCCCACTTTCTTCGAAATCATGACCGCGGCGGCTTTCCTGTACTTTGCGAACAGCAAGGTGGACATCGCGGTGATCGAAACCGGGCTGGGCGGACGGCTGGACGCGACCAACGTGATCAAGCCGGAGGTCTGCGGGATTACCAGCATCAGCTACGACCACGTCGCACAGCTCGGAAATACGCTGGAAAAGATTGCGGCGGAGAAGGCGGGCATTTTCAAGCCCGGCGTGCCGGTGATCAGCGCGCCGCAGCCGGCGTCGGTGCGGCGGGTGTTGCGCAAGGCAGCCGAGCAGGTGGGGTGTCCGCTGCGGATTCTGGGGGAGGATATTGAGTTCAGCTACCGCTTCGAGTGCTCGCGGGTGACGGGACCGCATACGCGGGTATGCGTGTCGACGCCGACGAGCCGGTTTGACCACCTGCGGGTGCCTTTGTTGGGGGAGCACCAGGCCCACAACTGTGGGGTGGCCCTCGGCATCATCGACGCGCTGCGACAATGCGGGTACGACGTCCCGGGCCAGGCGGCGATCGACGGTCTGGCCAAGGTCCGCGTGCAGGGGCGACTCGAGTTCATCCGGGACTATCCGCGGACCGTGGTTGACGCGGCGCACAATGCGGCCAGCATCGGCGCTCTGATGCGGGCCATCGGTCAGAACATCACGTACGACTCGATGGTCGTCATCTTCGGGTGCTCGGCCGACAAGGACATCGACGGCATGCTGGATCAGCTCCAGCTCGGTGCGGACAAGGTGATCTTCACGAGCACCGGCGTCCCGCGCTCGGCCGATCCACATGATCTTCTTAACCGGTTCATCGAGCGAAGCCAGAAGATGGCCCAGGTCGGCGAAACGCTCGCGGAGGCGTATGACATTGCGTGCCGTTGCGTGACGCGCGAAGACCTGATTTGCATCACGGGCTCGGTCTACCTCGTCGGACTGGCCAAGAAGCTTCTGGCGCAGCCGCAGCCGGTGGAGGGTCAGTTGGTTTCGTAGGCGGTTCGACCTGCCCGGGGGGCGCGTCTGACAGCCGCAGGGGAGTTGCGAACACCGCCGGGGGCGCTGTTTGCGCGTGGCGCTTGCGGCGAGCGTCGCGCGGGGGCCCCGCTTCCTGTTAGAAGGGTGGGTCATCCCGCAGCCGGGGGACAAACTCATACCGTCCGGTGTCCGGGACGTGGTTATCGAAGCGGGTGTACTGGCTATTGAAGTGCAGCCGGATGGTCCCGGTCGGTCCGTTGCGCTGCTTGGCGATGATGAGCTCGGCGACGTTCTCGTCCGCGTCCGCCTCCGGCCGGCTCTCGTCCTCGTGCAGGGCCGCGCTGGGATTTGAGCGGTAGTAGGATTCCCGGTGGAGCAGCGCGATCACGTCCGCGTCCTGCTCGATCGCGCCCGATTCGCGCAGGTCACTCATCCGCGGACGATTGCCACGGCGCGTCTTGTCTTCCGGGCTGCGGTTGAGTTGCGCCATGGCGACGACCGGGATGTCGAGGTCTTTGGCCAAGGCTTTGAGCCCGCGCGAGATTGTCGCCACCTCCACCTGCCGATTCTCCGACTTGGGCGCCCGCATGAGCTGAAGGTAATCGACGAAAACCGCGCGCACCTGGTGCCGGCGCATGGCCAGTCGGGCCCGGGCCCGCAGCTCCAGCACGGTCAGGTCCGGCGTGTCGTCCACGAGCAGGGGGGCTTCGCGCAGGTCGTCGGCGGCGGCCTTGAGGCGTTCCAGATCGGCCGCCGAGTGGCGCCCACGCCGCAGGCGGTGCGCGTCGACCCGGGCGCGGCTGCACAGAATGCGCTGGGCAATTTGCTGCCGGCTCATTTCGAGCGAAAAGAACAGGGTTGGCCGGCGTTCGACGATGGCCAGATGCTCGGCCATGTTCAGGCCGAGGGCCGTCTTGCCCATGGAGGGGCGCCCGGCCACGATGATCAGCTCGCCGCGCTGCAACCCGGAGGTCAGATCGTCCAGTTCGATGAAGCCGGTCGGCTCGCCGGTCAGCGTGCCGTCGTGTCCGCGGGCTTCGATAGCCCGGAAGGCGTCACGGACGAGCTCCTCGATCGGTACGGCCTGTCCCGAGACCCGTCGTTCCGTAACGCCGAAGATTTCCTTCTCGGCGTAGTCGAGGATTTCGCGTGTCGGCTGGTCGTCATCGAGGGCCGTCTGCATCACACGATGCGTGGCCGCGATGAGCTGTCGGAGCAGGTACTTCTCGTAGACGATCTCGGCGTAGTGGCGGGCCCGCAGCGGCGACGGCACGGCGGAGATCAGGCGGGCGAGGAATTCAAATTTGCCGAGCGATTCCCACAGGCCACGCCGTTCGAGTTCCTCCCGGATCACGTGCCCATCGTTGACGGGGCGATCGTCCACATAGAGCTTGATGAGCGCGTCGTACAGGTGCTGGTGGGCTTCGCGGACAAAGGCCTCATGCCCGGCCTCTCCGAGGACCGCCAACACCTCGGCGATCGCTTCCTTGCCATGCAGCATGGAGCCGAGGACGGCGCGCTCGGCTTCGATATCCTGTGGGAGCAGACGGTCCAGCGCTGGCGAGGGGCCTGGCGTTCTAGGCCGGCGCGACGTCAGCGGCGTCGGCTCCGGAGTCGGCGGCGGGCTGTCCGGCGCTGTGCTCATCGCTTCCGCTCCCTTCCCGGACGACCCAGACCTTGATCGGGACGGAAATCTCGTCCGTGAATTCTAACCGGACGACGCGATTGTCCAGCGTGCGAATTGGTGTGTCCAGCACGACGTGCTCGGGACGCACCGGATACCCCTGGGCGTTGAGCGCGTCCGCGATGTCCTTCTCGCGAACGGCGCCGTACAGCGTGCCCTCGGGGTTGGCGGCGGCTTCGATCGTGATCGATACATCCTTCATCCGCTCCGCCAGTTCCGTGAACTCCTTGAGTTTGCGCGCGCGCTCGGCAGCGGCCGCCTTGCGCTTTTCCTCGATGGCCTTGATGTTTTCCGGCGTGGGCGGGGCAGCGAGCCGTTGGGGGAGCAGATAGTTGCGCGCGTAGCCGGGCTTGACGTCGACAATGTCCCCGACATGTCCCAGCTTGCGTACGTCTTCGAGCAGAAGCAATCGCATGCGTTCAATCTCCATTCCTAGGACCATCGCGGCGCCGGACGTAGACGTGCACGGCCTACGGGGTGTGGCGGCACCGCGCCGCGCGTTCGCCCGTCGCAGCCCGATCCCGGTGCGGGCGCTGGTGACCCGGTCATGATACGTACGGCATAAGCGCCATGTAGCGGGCGCGCTTGAGGGCCAGCGCGATCTTGCGCTGGCATTCGGCGGGCAGGCCGGTGCGCTTGCGCGAGAACAGCTTGCCCTGGGCGCTGACGACGCGCTGGAGCATGGCCACGTCTTTGTAGTCAATATCTTCCGGGTTGACCTTGGGCGTGCGAAGACGTGCCGCTTCCGCGGCGGCCCGTCGGGCTTTCTTCTTCTTGGTCGCAGCCGGTTTTGCTTTCATACAGGTGTCCTCGTGGGGTAGACGACATCAGAACGGTATTTCGTCTCCGGTGGGAGGCGTCTCATCCACTTCGTACGGGGCAGCGGGGGGCTCGCTGGCCGGCCGGCCCGGCGGAGCCGCCGCGGCGCCGCGTTCGGCCGGCGGGCCGCTGCCGGTCGCTTCGCCACGGCCGCCGACGAACTGGAAGCTCTCGACCACCACGCGGTGCTTGGAGCGTTTCTGGCCGTCCTGGCCGGTCCACGTGTCGAGGCGGAGATGGCCTTCGATGAGTACGGAGCGACCTTTTGTCAGGTACTGATTGATCGTTTCCGCCTGTCGTCCGAAGGCCTCCACATCGATGAAGCAGACCTCTTCCTTCTGATTGCCGTCGCGGTCACGCCAGCGTCGGCTGGTGGCCAGACCGAACTCGCACACCGCCATGTTGCTGGGCAGGTAGCGCAGTTGGGGATCGCGCGTCAGATTGCCCAGCAGAATCACGCGATTGAAGCTTGCCATGGTTGTTCAGCCCTCCTTCGGGCGCCGCGGCACCGGCGGCACGGCGCGACCGGTGGCCGCAGTCAGCGTGGGGCCGTCGCCGCGTCAGGTCTGCTCGGTGCTTTCGACCGGGGCCTCCTCGCCAGGTTCGTCCTCGGCTTCCGTTGCGACGTCCGTGTCCAAGGCCGTCTCCGTTGCCACGGCTTCTGCGCCGGGCTCTTCGGGCTGTTCTTCGCCGGCCGGTGGCCGCGCTTCCCCGGCGCTGCGCTCTTCATGTCGCCGCCCGTCGCCACTCGGACACAGCGACACCTCCGGGTTGTGGGCGCGGAGTTTGGCCAGTTTCTCCTCGGTCATGTGGTCGGCCCGCAGGACCAGCAGCCGGAGAATCAGCTCGCTGAGTCGCGCATCGCGTTCCAGTTCACCGATGCGGTTGGGATCGGCGTCGAAGTACGTGAGCACGTACGTGCCGCGTTTGCGTTTGCGGATCTCGTACGCCAGTTTGCGTTCGTCGAACTTGACGCAGACCAGCAACTGCGCCGCGATGCGGTCGCACAGCCGCCGGACCTCCTGGGCGATCGTCGCCCAGTCGCGGGCCACGGCGCTGTCAAACAGGAACATGGCTTCGTATCGTCTCAAGATCAGTCTCCTTGCGATGCGGCCTCGACGTCCGCATCCCCACAGGCTCTCCGGTTGAACTCGTTCATGGCCGCCGCGATGCCGCGGGCCAGCCAGCACTCGACAGCGTCGGCGGCCCGTACGATGGCCGCCTCGATGACCGGGCGCTCCTCGGCCGTGAACGTGCTCAGGACATACTCGACGGTCGCACGGCGGTCCACTTTGCTGATGCCGATCCGCAGACGCGGGACATCCTGCGTTCCCAGATGGCGGATCACGTCTTCCATGCCCTTATGTCCGCCGGCGGACCCCCCGGCCCGCAACCGCAGGTACCCGAGGGGTAAGTCCAGATCGTCCATCACGACGAGCAGGTCGGCCGTGCCCAGACGGTAGTAGCGCCAGACGGCGGCCACGCTCTGCCCACTGAGGTTCATGTAGGTGGACGGTTTGAGCAGCAGCACCGGCTGTCCGCTCCGGTGGGCCTGGCCGACCAGCCCCTCGAAGTGCCGGTCGTACCGCGACACGTCGACCGCCCACCGTCGTGCCAGCTCGTCCACCACACGGAACCCCACATTGTGACGCGAGTCGGCGTACCGCGGGCCGGGGTTGCCCAGACCGGCGATCAGCTTCACGATTCGCCACCTTCACCTTCCGATTCTTCCTTGCCCTTGCTGATGACCTCCGGCTCCGCCGGTCCCTCTTCACCCTCGGCCGCGGCAGCAGCCTCCGTGGTCGTCCCGCGCGGCGGATGGACCACGGCGACGATGTCGTCGGGCGCATGATGGACTTTGATCTCCGGCGGGACGGCGATGTCGCGGACATGGAGCGTTTCGTTGAGCCCCAGATGGTCCACGCGTGCTTTGAGGACCTCGGGAATCTCCAGGGGCAGACACTCGATTTCGAGCTCCGCGAGTACCTGCACGAGCGTGCCGCCTTCCAGCGCGCCCTTGGGGGTGCCGCGCAGCTCGACCGGAACACGAACCTTCACCCGCTCGCTTACGTCCACCCGCATCAGGTCCACATGGATGGGCGTTTTGTGCAGGTGGTCGTACTGCACATCCTTGATCAAGTACTGCTCTTCGCGGCCATTGATCTTCAGCCGAATGATGCGGGTCATGTGCGCCAGGGCGAGCACCGTGTCGTGCAGCGACAGGGCCACCGTCTGGGGCGGTTGCTTGTGCCCGTAGATGACGGCGGGCACCAGCCCGCGCCGCCGCAGGCGCTCGTTGGCGTGCCTTCCGCCGGGTTGCCGGACTTCGCCTTGAATCGTGGAAATCTCCATCTGTCTTCTCCCGCGCCGGGGCGGCTGCCGGGGCCGCGACCGGCGTCAACCTCATTTCATGAACAGGCTGCTGACGGATTCGTTGCGGTGAATCCGGCGAATCGCCTCGCCCATCAGTTCGCTGACGGTCAGGACCTGAAGCTGCGGCAGTTGCTCACGGACTCCGTCCGCCAGGGGGATCGTGTCCGTGATGGCAATGTGGTCGATCGGGGCCTGCCGCAGACGCTCGACCGCCTGGCCGCACAAAACGCCATGCGTCGCCCCGACGATGATGCGTTTGGCCTGGTGCCTGCGGACGACCTCGCAGGCCTGCGCGATGGTTCCGCCGGTCGCGATGATGTCGTCGATCATGAGCACGGTTTTGTCGCGGACGTCACCGATGATGGCCATGGTCTGGGTTTCGGAGCCGCTGACGCGGCGCTTGTCGATGATCGCGAGGTCGCCGCCGAGGTGGTTCGCATAGATGCGGGCGCGTTTGACGTTGCCCACATCGGGGCTGACCAGCGTGACCGGGCCGAGGTTCATGGCGCTGATGTGTGCGGACATGACCGGCTCAGCCGACAGGTTGTCGACCGGGATGTCAAAGAAGCCCTGAATCTGATGGGCGTGCAGGTCCAGGGTCAGCACGCGATCGGCCCCGGCGGTGGTGAGCAGGTTGGCCACCAGCTTGGCGGTGATGGGGACGCGGCCTTCATCCTTGCGATCCTGACGCGCGTATCCGAAGTAGGGGATGACCGCCGTGATGCGTTTGGCCGACGCGCGTTTCAGACAGTCGATGAAGATCAGCAGCTCCATCAGATGCTTGTTGCCGGGGGGGCAGGTGGACTGGATGACGAACGCGTCGCAGCCGCGCACGTCGTCCAGCAGCTTCAGCGAGATCTCCCCGTCGGGAAAGTCGTCCAGTTGCGCCCGGCCCAGCGGCAGGCCCAGGTAGGCCGCGATCCGGGCGGCCAGCGCCGGATTGCTGCGTCCGGAAAACAGCCGAAGACCGGTCATATACGCCCTCCCGCCAGCGGGGCGACCGTGGCGCCGTCGCCCACGACGACGTCGCCGCTGAGCTGTGCGAACGGCCCTACCCGACAATTGCACCCGATGCGGACCGGGCCCGTAATGTGCACGAACGGGTACAGAACCGTGTCCCGGCCGATCGTAGCCCGCGCGTCCACCCAGGTGGTCGCGGGGTCGATGACCGTCACGCCGTCCGTCATCAGACGATCCAGGATCCGGTCGCGCATGACGCGGTTCACCAGGGCCAGGTCCTGTCGCGAATTGATGCTGAACACATCCTCCGGACGCACCGAGGAGATCGCCGCCACTCTCCGGTTCTCCGCCCGCAGCACGGTCAGCACGTCCGTAATGTAGTACTCGCGTTTGGCGTTGTCCGGCCGCAGGTGTTCCAGCGCCGGCAGCAGGTCTGCCACGCGGAAGCAGTAATAGCTCGGGTTGACCTCGCGGATCTGACGTTGCTCGGGTGTGGCGTCCGCATGCTCGACAATGCCTACGAAATTGCCGTCCGCATCGCGGCAGATGCGGCCGTAGCCGGTCGGGTCGTCCAGGATCGCCGTGGCCAGCGTGGCCGATAGCCCTTCCCGCAGATGCTTGTCCAATAGCTCGCGCAGTGTTTCGGGGCGGATCAGCGGCCCGTCGCCGCACAACACCAGCGCGTGATCGAAGGTGGCGAGCGCCTCGCGGCAGACCATGACGGCGTGACCGGTTCCGAGCTGCGGATTCTGTTCGATCCAGGTGATCGCGTGGTCGTCGGCGAAAGCGTCCATGACCGACTGCTTCTCATGTCCGACGACCACGATGCAGTGGGGGATGCCGGCGGCCCGACAGGCGTCGAGCACATACGCCAACATCGGCCGATGGCACACCTCGTGGAGGACCTTGGGACGGTCGCTTTTCAAGCGGGTGCCCTTTCCCGCCGCCAGAATAACAGCAGTGATGCGTGGTTCGTGCATCAGCGACTACCCTGTTGCCACGCCCTCTGGGGCGCAACCGCAACGCCGTCCCGGTGGCCGCGCTCGGCCTGACCCTGGCGGCGTCGCAGACCTACCCGGCCTGGACTCGAACCAGGAATGCCAGAACCAAAATCTGGTGTGTTACCGATTACACCACCGGGTAGCAGCTCGGCGGCGATCCTGCATTCACACCCGCGTGTCGCACCCTAGCGCAGGCACGGCTGTGGATCCGCCCGGAGGCCCGCGCCGTCAGCCGTGTGCCTGACGGCCCGCTGTGGTTCCGCACCACGCGCCCCGTGCGGGCGGACAGAACCGGTCGCGACGAAACCGGAAAGAAACACTGTACCGGCGGGGCGGGTGCCCGTCAACCGTGCCGCACGTTCCGCGACGGTTCCGATCGTGGCCGGCCGATCCGGGCGCCGGCACGCCCGTGCGGGGCACGGCGCCGGGCCCGTCCGAACCCTGCACGCAAGTGCGGGGCCTGACTGCGCTGGGAGGGAACCTGCCGCGGAGCCATCCGAACCCCGCACGCGAGTGCGGGGCATAGGGGTGTCGGTGTGGCGCATCGAGAGCAAATCATGGCGGATGAAGGCGTCAGCTCGGGGCTTGGGCGGCCGGGCCATGTCCTGCGGGCTGTCGGCCCCCGACTGGCGTCGGGGGTTCGGATAGGCCCCCGAGTTGCGTCGGGGGTTCGGGGACGGCCCCGACTGGCGTCGGGACTTCGGATGCTGCTCAACTGGCGGCTACGGCTGATGATCGCTCGCCTGCCGGCGTCGTGGGGCGTTTCGGTGCTCGGGGGACGCATTGCTGCCGGCCGGCCGCCGCGGTAAACTGTTTGGTCGCGCTTCTTGAGTTGTGCCGGGCGTCCGGTACGAGGGGCGCGGAACTGGTCTATCTGACCCCCGCTCTGGCCGCATGAACCGCGCGTTGCTCGGGCCGGGTATCTGTCGCGTGCGGTTCGGGACTCCTACCTCATGACCGATCCGAATTTCCTGAAGGACCTCGACGTTTCCGATTCCGAAATCAATTCCCACTTTGCTCAAGCCTTTGGCGAAAAACCGCCCGTCGAGGTCCTCGAAGGCTCGATCTCGCCGAAGCTGGGAACCAACCTCGATTTCAACCAGATCGTCAAGGCCCGTGTGGTGGCAATCAACGGGGACGAGGTGATTCTGGACGTCGGGCTGAAGAGCGAGGGGGTGGTCAGCCTCAGCGAGTGGGACGACCCCACGCAGGTGCGGCCGGGGGCCGAGGTCGAGGTCCTCGTGGAGGACATCGAGTCCGAGACCGGCATGATCGTCGTGTCCAAGCGCCGGGCGGATCGCATTCTCAACTGGCGTCGGATCGTCGAGACCACCCACGAGGGTGACCGGGTCAAAGGCAAAGTTCTGCGCAAGATCAAGGGCGGTCTGCTGGTCGATATCGGCGTGCCGGTGTTTCTGCCCGCCTCCCAGGTCGACATCCGCCGGCCGGCCGATGTCGGCGAGTACATCGGCCAGGAGATCGAGGCCAAGATCCTCAAGATCGACAAGGAACGCCGCAACATTGTCATTTCGCGTCGCAAGCTGATCGAAGAAGAGCGGGCGCGGGCGAAGGAGAAGCTGCTGGCCGAGATCGAGGTGGGCCAAGTGCGGACCGGCGTGGTGAAGAACCTGGCGGATTTCGGGGCGTTCGTCGATCTGGGCGGGATCGACGGCCTGCTCCACATCACCGACATGTCCTGGGATCGCATCGAGCATCCCAGTCAGCTTCTGAAAGTGGACCAGCAGGTGGAAGTGGTGGTACTGTCGGTGGACCGCGAACGCGAGAAGATCGCCCTGGGGCTCAAGCAGCGACAGGAGAACCCGTGGGAACGCGTCGCGGAACGCTACCCGGTGGGAGCGCGGGTCCGCGGCGAAGTCGTCAACATCATGAACTACGGCGCCTTCGTCAAGCTGGAGCCCGGGATCGAAGGTCTGGTGCACATTTCGGAGATGTCCTGGACGCGGCGGATCAACCACCCATCCGAGGTCGTCAACGTGGGTGACCAGGTCGAGGTCGTCGTGCTTGAGGTGGACAAGGACAAGCAGGAAATCTCCCTCGGCATGAAGCAGACCGAGGTCAATCCGTGGAGCACCGTGGCCCTGAAGTACCCCGTTGGCACGGTCGTGGAGGGGACGGTCCGCAACCTCACCAACTACGGAGCGTTCATCGAGATCGAGGAGGGCATCGACGGCCTGCTGCACATCTCCGATATGAGTTGGACCAAGAAGGTCAGCCACCCGTCGGAGGTCGTGCGCAAGGGCGAGCGCTACCGGTGCGTTGTTCTGAGCGTCGATCAGGAGAAGATGCGGATCGGGCTGGGTCTCAAGCAGATGACGGAGGATCCCTGGCTCCGGGCGATCCCCGAGCGCTACCAGCCCGGCATGGTTGTCCGCGGGAAGGTCACCAAGATCACCAACTTCGGCGTGTTCGTCGAGCTGGAACCCGACCTGGAGGGTCTGTTGCACGTTTCCGAACTCGCCGACCACAAGGTCGAAAACCCGCAGGAGGTCGTGCAGATCGGCCAGGAGATCGACGTCAAGATCCTGCGCGTTGACACGATCGAGCGCAAGATCGGCCTGTCCAAGAAGCGTGCGGAGTGGGCCATCAGCGCCGAGGAGGGCGAAGGCGAGCCCCGTAAGAAAGAGAAAAAGCGCCGCGGCGGGTTGGGCGACGAGGCGGCTGGAGACCGATTCTCGGGCCTGTTGGGCGGGGCGGACGTCGGAGCGTAACAGGCCTGCCGCACGCCAACGCTGCCTACGGACTGGCGCGCGTGTCGGGGTCGGGAGCTTCAGAAGCTGGCCGTGTACACGCGTCGGGGTCGCGCCCCGTCCGTCGGCGAACCGCGTCGCGTAAGATGTACTCAATCTGGGCGTTGACGCTGCGCAGCTCGTCCGCTGCCCAGCGGCTCAGACTCTCCCACAGTTCCGGGGAAATCCGCAACAGAATGGCCTTCCGTTTCTCTGTCATCGGTCAGTCGGATTGCGTCTCGCCGAAAACCGGCGTCATTCACCGTGTGCCGCGCCCCGCCCGTCCGGCGCTGCGCCTCGAGCGACGACAATCGCCGGACGGGGCGGCGGGGTTTGTGATCCACGCTATCCGTACAACGTGCCGGTGTTGACGACCGGCTGGGCGGCCTGCTCGCCGCACAGGACCACGAGCAGGTTGCTGACCATCGCGGCCTTGCGCTCATCGTCGAGCAGGACAGTTTTCTTCTCTTCGAGCTTCTCCAGGGCCATTTCCACCATGCCCACGGCGCCCTCCACGATCCGTTTGCGCGCGGCGATGATCGCTTCGGCCTGCTGTCGCCGTAGCATGGCACCGGCGATCTCGGGCGCGTAGGCCAGGTGGCTGAGTCGGGCCTCTTCCACGATGACGCCGGCCTTGTTGAGGCGCTCCTGGAGTTCGGCCTGCAAAGCACGGGACACTTCGTCCATGCTGCCGCGCAGCGAGAGTTCGTTCTCGCTGGTGGAGTCGTAGGGGTAGCGACTCGCCAGGTGGCGCAAGGCCGCCTCGCTCTGAATGTGGACGTAGTTTACGTAGTCGTCCACTTCAAAGGCGGCCTGCGCGGTGTCGTGTACCCGCCACACGACGACCGCCGCAATCTCGGTCGGATTGCCGCGCTGGTCGTTCACTTTCAGCTTGTCCGTGTTGAAGTTGCGTGTTCGCCGCGAGATTCTCGTCTTCTGGTAGAAGGGGTTAGCCCAGTGGAAACCCGCTTGCCGGACGGTTCCTTTGTACGAGCCGAACAGCAACAGGACGGCGCCTTCATTCGGTTGCAGCGTGAACAACCCGCCCCACAAGATCATGAGAATGACCAGCCCGAGGGCGGTCAGGACGATGCCCCAGATAGCGCCGGTGGGTGTGACGCCAAGAGGCGTCCGAGCGGCTGCCCGGATGAAGTGGACGAGCACGTACCCCAGAACAAGCGTTGCCGCGAAGAGCACGGGCAACATCAGCCAGCCAGTGATCGTCTGTTTCCTGAGCTCGGTAATCATGGCATTCCTCCACTGTCCAATATCTCATACATATCATGGAGATATTCCTAAGACATGCAAAGGATATTTACTCGCCTGTCAAGGTTTTGAAGGAAGTGGGTTCTTCACGCATTGCCGGAACCGCGCCCGAACCAACGTACGGGGCTCGCGGTCCGAGCGTTGTTTCGGTGCGAGGGCTTCCGAAAAGAACGGCCCGGCACTTGGGATGAGTGCTCGGCGTTACTCCACCCCGTCCTTGGCGTGATTCTCGCGAATGCCCATCACGTCGGGCTTATACACCCGTGTTTCGAGAGCCCGAATGTACTCGGTCCACTCGCTGGCAGTGTTGGTGTCGTTGTGAATAGCCGCGAACGTCATGGCCAGCTTGGCGTCCAAGTTGTCGAGATAGTGCACGACGAAGGCCTCCGGGGTGGCGGGCAAACGCGGGCTGCCGAACTCGTACTTGCCGTGGTGGGCGAGGATGATGTGCTTGAGCGACATCTCGATGTCGGCCGGGAAGGGTGTGCCGGTCTCGCGTTCCACCGCCCGGCACTTGTCGTGGACCCACAGGACGCACTGAACGATGTGGCCCAGGAGCTGTCCCTCGCTCGTGTACTCCAGATTGGTGGCATACGCCAGCTCGCGGACCTTGCCCGCATCGTGCAGAAAGAGGCCGGCCAGAACGAGGTCTCGGCTGACTTGTGGGTAGAGCGGACACACGGCGTCAGCCAGGCGCAGCAGGTTGCGCGTGTGCTCGAGCAGTCCGCCGAGGTAGGCATGATGCATCTGGGTGGCGGCGGGTGCGCGTTTGAAGTCCGCCACGAAGCTGGCGTCGTTGAGGAATTGGGTGACGAGGGCGCGGACGCTGCGGTTCTCGATCGTGCGGAGGATGCTTTTGACTTCGTTCCAGAGGGTGTCTGCGTTCTCGGGGCCCGTAGGCAGGAAATCCCGCGGGTCGACCGTGCCCTGTTCGACGGCCCGCAGCCCTTCGATGATGAACTGCCGGGTACCTTTATAGCTCTCGACGCGTCCACGGACGTGCAGCAGGCCGCCCTCGGGAATGGAATCGTAGATGCTCTGGGACGCGTTCCACATCCGCCCGAGGATCTGTCCGGTGCTGTCGGCGAGCACGGCGTGAATGTACAGGCT
>Ga0209018_1000780_pt1 | contig 28135 bp, 22 predicted proteins | sample YNPBryBLVA2012_FD_185814 | JGI IMG/M metagenome (GOLD analysis project Ga0209018, IMG submission 185814) | Anoxygenic and chlorotrophic microbial mat microbial communities from Yellowstone National Park, USA - YNP Bryant BLVA 2012 (SPAdes)... ...
GACGCAGGTGGGAGCATCCGCCGGCGGAGCGGACAAGGCTTGGCGCAGCTTCCACCAAGCGTTCCGGGCGGAGCGCGACTTCGCCGCAGGAGAGGTCGAGATCACCTTCCATCTGGCCTCGCGCGTCCAGGAGGTCGAGTTGAGAGACCTACGCGCCACGCTGCTGCCCGCCGACACGGACCTGTCCAAGCTGCCGCACACCGAACTCACCTACGAGGGTCGGGAGCCGAACGCCCCCTGGCGCAAGAAGGCCGAGGCGATGATCGAGCGCCACCGGAAGGGCGCCTTCACGGTGGTCGTGACCAAGGGCGGCAAGCCTCTGCGCGGCGCGGAGGTCCGGGTCGAGATGACCCGGCACGCCTACCCCTTCGGCACCTTCACCGAATACCATGTCCCGAAGAGCGACCCGGACAGCGAGCGTTTCCGGCAGATCCTGCTGAGCCGGCGATTCAGCCGCGTGACGGTGCCGATCTACTGGGCCGACTGGGGCTGGGCCGGCGAAAACAGCCGGCGCGAGTACATCCAGACCATCGAGTGGTGTCTGAAGCACGGGCTCCGCATGAAGGCCCACAACCTGCTGTGGCCCAGCTACCAATACTCGCCGCAGTTCCTGCGGAACCTGGACGACGCGGGGTTGCGCAAGGCGATCTACGACGCCCTCGAGGAGCGCACGCGCACGCTCTCCAGGTACCCGTTCGAGAACGTGGACGTCCTGAACGAAATCCGCACCGAGACGGCCTTCGCGGACAGGCTCGGGTGGAACCTGTACGTGGACGTCTTCCGCAGGGCGCGCGCGGCCTGGCCCAAGGCGGAGCTGGTGTACAACGACTACTCGGTGTTCGAGGGATCGCAGGCCGGCGGACCCGGCACCCAAGCCTCGGAGACGCTGGCGAGGCGCCTGAAGGCCACGGGCGCTCCGGTCACGATGCTTGGGTGGCAGGCGCACTTCGGCGAGGACCTGACGCCTCCGGAGCGCGTGTGGCAGCTGATCGACCGCTTCCAGAAGACCGTTGGGCTGCCGATCGAGATCACCGAGTTCGACGTGAGCACGCGCGACGAGAAGGCCCAGGCCGACTACACGCGGGATCTGCTCACCGCCTGGTTCGCCCACCCGAAGACGAGCGGCTTCACGATGTGGGGCTTCTGGGAAGGCTCGCACTGGAAGCCGGACGGAGCCATGTACCGCAAAGACTGGACGCCCAAGCCGATGGCCAAGGTCTGGGACGAGCTGGTGACCCAGAAGTGGTGGACGCGAGCCGGCCTGAAGACCGACGCGGCGGGCCGGGCCCGCTTCCGGGGATTCTTCGGCAACTACGAGGTGAGGGTCGGCGGGCGCACCGTCCAGGCGAAGTTCGACGCCGACGGACGCACGCTGCGCGTGGCACTCTAGCCGCCAAACGAGGCGGGGACGGCCTGCGCCGCCCCCGCCCTTTCCGCAGCCTCAGCCCTCGCCCTCGGCCGAGTCCGGCGGGTTGGGTGGGTTCGACCCTTGTGCCGGAGGCCGCTGCGGCAGTCCCATGTCGGCCGACGGCCGCTTGGTGCGGTCGCCCAGCAGGTGCTCGGCGAAGTACTCCATCAGCATCTGGTTGAAGTAGGGGTTCATGTCGCCGAAGCCGTGGCGCTGGCCGGGCATCAGCATGAAGTCGAACCTCTTGCCTGCCCGGATCAACGCCGCCGCGAGCCGAATCGAGTTGGCGGGGTGGACGTTGTCGTCCATGTCGCCATGGACGATCAGCAGCTTGCCCTTCAGGTTGGCGGCCAGCTCCGGCGTGGTGGGCACGCGGATCTCGAACCGCGTCTCGCCCGTCTCCTTGCCGTCCTTGTCCTTGACCGGCACCTCGCGCAGGCCGTGGTGCTGCTCCGACCAGTTGGCGTTGTAGATGTTGTTGTCGTGGTTCCCCGCGCTGCTGACGCCGACCTTGAAGAACTCGTTGTACGGCGGCAGCAGCATCGCGGCAACGGTCATGAAGCCCCCGCCGGAGTGGCCGTAGATGCCGACCCGATCGAGGTCGATCCAGCGGTATCGGGCCGCCAGCTGCTCGATCCCGGCCTTCTTGTCCGCCAGACCGTAGTCGCGCAGGTTGAAGTAGCCGTAGCTGTGGTAGGCGTTCGAACGGTTCGGGTTTCCGCCGCGGTTGCCGATCTGCACGACGATGAAGCCGAGGTTGGCCAAGCGGAGGGTGTTCGCCGCCACCGAGAAGCCGGCGGTCACGGCCTCGGTCTGAGGCCCGGGATACACGTAGGCGATGATCGGGTAGCGGCGGTTCGGGTCGAAGTCCGCCGGCTTCCACAGGTTGCCGAAGACGTCCGTCACGCCGTCCGCGGCCTTCACGACGAACCGCTCGGGCATCGACCAGCCCATCTCAACCAGCTTCGATACGTCGGTCTCGGCGATCTCAGCCAGAGAGCGCCCGTCGTCGTCCCGCACCACGACCTTGGGCGGCAGGTCGCTGCGGGAGTAGGTGTCCACCACGAACTTCTTGGAGGGCGAGAGCACGCTGGAGTGGTCGGCGTCGCCCGGGTCCAGGAGCGTCATCCCCGTCCCGTCCAGCTTCACCCGGTACAGGTGGCGGTAGTAGGGGTTCTCCCCGGACTCGCGACCGACGCACTGCACGTAGACCCACCCTTTGTCGGCGTCCACGTCCACCAGCTCGGCCGCGCGGAACGGCCCCTTGGTGACCGCGTTCTTGAGCTTTCCGTCGTTGGAGTACAGGTAGTAGTGGCCCCAGCCGTCCCTCTCCGAGAACCAGAGGAAGTCGCCGCCGGGCTTGACGTAGCGCACCGGCCGGAACTCCAGGTAGGCGTTCTCCACCGACTCGGACAGCAGCACCGCCGTTTTGCCGGTCTTCAGGTCCGTCTCGCACAGCTCCAGGTTGCGCTGGAGGCGATCCCGCCGGACGAACCGCAGGGTGTCGGACGAGGTGTCTTGGAAGTGGATGTTGAACAGCTGCTGGTCCTTGTACTTGCCGACGTCCAGCTTCTCCAGCTTCTTGGCCTCGCGATCGAACACGAACAGTTCGTACTGGGGGACGTCGGCGTCGCCCGGCATCGCGTACTCGTACGTGCGCAGCGTCGGCCTGGGCTGGGCCAGGTTGTCCACCAGGTACAGGTCCTTCACCTTGCGCGAATCCCGCCTCACCACGAAGAACCGCTTGGAGTCCTTCGACCAGGTGACGTTCGCCCGGACGCGGCGCTCGCCCTGGGCTTGCTGCTGGCGCTGGCCTTGGCGGCCCCGCGATCCGGCGTCCGCGCTGCCGAAGCTGTACCGCTCGGCGCCGTCGGTCGTCAGCTGGACCGGCGGCTGCTCCTTGCCGTCGACGATCTCGACGAAGTAGAGGTTGTGGTCCTGGGCATAGACGTAGGCCTTCTTGTCCGGGGCCTCGTTCTTGAAGCTCGGCGGCTCCCGGCGGGGAGGCTCCACCTTACCGGCGTTCTTGATGGCGCCGGACTTCAGGTCGTATTCGAACTTGATGCCCCCCGATTCGAAGCGGATCAGATCCAGGTTCTTCTCGTCGAACCGCAGGTTCGCGATCTGCAGGTTCAGGGCGTCGATCGGCTTCTTGAGCTGCTCGGCGAGGAGGGAGGCCATGCGGTCGGCATCGAACAGCGGCGTCTTGCTCCTTCGGCCGGGATCCACCCGCCAGTAGCGGGTCCCTCCAGCGTCCTTCCAGGCGAACCAGAACTGGTCGGTCTTGCCGATCCAGTTCGGGGTGAGGCTGGTGCTGTAGACGAACGGCTGCAGGCTCTCCGCCGTGAAGCGATCGGCGAGCTTCCAGTTCGCCTGGGACGGCGAGAGCGCAGGGGCGGCGAGGCCGATCGCCGCCGCCACAGGAATCAGGACGGAACGCATGGTGAGACGCCCCCGGAGTGGGTTGGGCGGGTTTTTACCCCACGGGAGCGGCGGCTACCGCGGTCCGGGGGACAACGAGCGGTAGAGGCGGGACATCGCCGCCCTGCGGAGGAAGTTGAGCCACGCCTCCGGCGGGTTGGCCGGGTCCGGCCAGCACAGGCGCAGCCCCATCCCTGCCGGGGAGAACCACCGCACCTCCGCGTCGGTCTCCAGGTTCATCTTGCCGGGACCCAGGACGACGCGGGCGGGGCGGTCTGGGACGAAGGTGACGAACAGCGGCCGCAGAAACCGTGCGCCGATGCCGTTCCAGCTGGCGTTCTGCACGCCCACCGTCTGATTGGCCTTGTCCTGCACGATCTGGGCTTGGAGCTCTCCGTCCGCCAACTCGATCCGCGCGCCCTCCCGCTCCTCGTGGCGCACCATGCGCGCGGGCTTCTCGATCTCGATCAGCAGGCCGTCCCCCGAGGGGACGCTCCGGCGGGCGGCGGTGTGGATGTGCCAGGGCTCGTCCTGTGGCCCGGCGATGAGGCAACAGGGCTCGCCCATGAAGGGAGTGGGAGAAGGTCCGACCGGCTGGAGCCAGATGCCCGGCTCGGGGCCGCGGACCAGCCGCACGGGCACAGGCTGTCGCTCCTGGAGCTGCAACAGGAGCTGAGCCCCAGCCTGTTGGGCTAGGAACAACACCTTGGCGATCTCCCTCGGATCGGCCTCGAACAGCTTCCCCGGCGCCGGCGCCTGCATCCCTGTTGGAATTCTCGGCATGACCCGGGCGAGTCCTCACCGCGAGGCGCGGCTCGCGCTCATCCACCTGCGGAGCCCGCGCAGGGCGCAACTGTGCAGAAGCTCCTTCCATGCTTCCGGCGGCTGGTCGTCCAGCCAATGGAGCCTCAGGCCTGCTCGCGGTCCATCGACCCATCGCACCGCCGCCGCCGATTCGAGGGCGAGGCGCCTTGGATCCAGGAGGATGCGGACTCGCTGGCCCGTCACCAACGGCTCGAAGGTCGGACGCACGAACCTCGCGCCGACGCCGCGCCAGCCGGCATCCACGATGCTCGCCGACTGACCGGGTCCCGCGGCGTGAACCAAGGCGTCCAGCCTCACACCCGCGGTGGGAATCCGGCACTCCGATCGCGAGTCCCCCAGCACCATCTTCTCGGGACAAGCCAGGCCAACCATCGTCTCGCCATCCGCCGAATAGAGGGCTCGAACGGCCGACTGGATGGTCCAGCGGGCCGTTGCTGGACCCAGCAGAAGAGAGCACGGCTCGCCCAAACGGATCTCCACAGCCTCCCTCACCTTGAGCCAGAGTCCCGCGCCGAGACCGCGAGTCAGCCTCGCAGGCAGTTCCACGCCATCCCGAGTGCGAACGAGGAGCGACTGCTCTCCAAGCTGCGCTTGGTAGAGCACCCTCGCGATCTCAGACCGCCGGAGCTCGATGACCATGACGCCTCAACCTCGCCGACGGGAGCGGGCCGCTCCGAGCGACGGCGGGCCTACTCGAGCTTCACGCCGTTCACCCGCAGGGCGAACTTGAGTCCCAGCGTCTCGGCGGCGCGACGACAAGCGACCATGCGCTCGAGGAAGATCTCGAAGTACTCCATCACACTTGCGTACGACGTGTCGATCTCGAGCGTTAGTTCGATGGTCCCCTCCTGCGGCAGGACCTCGACGCGCGACTTCTGAACGGCGTAGTTCACCCGGTCGTGGATGTCGAAGGTGTCCATGATCGGGTTCTGAACGCGGCTGAAGTGCACGTCGCTCTTGTCGGCCAGGATCAGGGCCGCGGAGATGGCGCTGACCGGCGAGCCCGCCAGCTCCTCGTGGTTGCCGATGGCCCCGAGGATCGGCGCGATCTCGGACGGTTCCATGCCCATCTCGTTCAGGATCGTCCAGGCGATGTTCGCGCCGCTGATCGGATGGTCGATGCGGTTGATCACGTTGCCGATGTCGTGGAGGTAGGCGGCGATCTGTCCGAGCTCCACATCCCGCTGCGGCGCCCCGATCTGCTCCAGGATGTAGCGGGTGATGCTGGCTACCACGCCAACGTGGCGATGGCCGTGCTCGGTGTAGCCCATGGCTTTCATCACCTCGTTCGCCCCGTCGATCAGCTTCCTGACCTTCGGGTTGGCCTTCACATCCTTCAGCGTGATCGGCCTCTCGTGGACGACGGTTTCGGTTTCCATCTGTGCTTCCAACTTCAGACAACGTTTGCCGATGCGAACGGTCTCGGCCAGGGCCGAAAGTCCCCGCCTCTCCTTGAAACGATCAGAGGCCCCGCAGGTATTCCATCCGCACGTCGAGGATGCCGTCCGTGCGCTGGTCCTGCCGCACCAGTCCCAGGCCGTCGACGAACCACGACTGGAGCTCCACGTTCCGATCCTCGGTCGTCAGGCGCACGGTGGAGAGGGTGGCGGGGACCTCCGTCGACCCGATCCGCACGCGGTCGGGGACCTGCTCCAGCGTCGCCGTGGCCGGCCTCGCCTTCCCGAACCACTCCACGTTGCCCTTCCATCCGGCGCGGAACGGGTTCTTCGCGTCGCCCCTGGCGCCGGCCACGGCCAGGAGCACGGGAGGATTGAAGCGGGTGTGCGGCAGCATCGAGGCCACCAGGCGGTCGCCGTCCCAAGCCAGCCGCGACACTCCCATCGTGCCACGCAGCTCGTAGCCCATCGCGCCGCCGACCGGCACGCGCCGCTCCACCTTCGTGGTCGCGACGAACGTGGTGAGGCCGGTGCCGACCGAGTACGTCCAGCTGCGGCCCACCTCCAGGGGCCACAGGCTCTCGGTCGACCGGCAGCCGCCCAACAGGAGCAGCCCCGCCAACCACGCGGCCCTTCTCAAACCGCCTCGAGCTTCGCTAGGCTCTGCACCAGCCTCTTGATGCCGACCACGCCGGGGAATACGACCGTCACCTCCGTGTCGTTCTGCAGAGGATTGCACGAAACCACCACCCCGATGCCGAACTTGGCGTGCCGAACCCGCGCTCCCACCGAGAACGGCGGCGTCCACTCGGGACCGCGGCGGCCGCCGGTCGGGGCCGGCACTCCGGGCGAACCTGCAGTACGGCCGCCGAACACCGGCGCCGCCCCCCTGTCGCCCGGAACCCGGTCGTGGCGCCTGCGGGGCGCCTCGTCGCCGAACACGTCCGGGGGCAGGTCGTCGAGGAAGCGCGACCGGGACGTGAAATTGGGCTGGCCGTACAGCGACCGCCGATGGGCATAGAGCAGGTACAGCTCCTCCCGCGCGCGCGTCATCCCGACGTAGCACAGGCGCCGCTCCTCCTCCAGCTCCCGGTCGGAGGTCATCGACCGCGAGTGGGGGAACACGCCCTCCTCCATGCCCACCAGAAAGACCACCGGGAACTCGAGACCCTTGGCGGAATGCAGGGTCATGAGCGTCACGGCGTTGCCGGAGATTTCCGCCGAGTCGATGTCCGACACCAGCGAGACGTTGTCGAGGAACCCGCTCAGCGAGGGCTCCTCGGCGGTGCGGTCGTACTCCGCGGCGACGTTCACGAGCTCCTGCAGGTTCTCCAGGCGGCTGATCGCGTCCTCGGACCGCTCCTGCTTCAGCGCCTCCATGTAGCCGGTGGATTCGAGGAGGCGGGTCAGGATCGGAGCCACGGGGCCGTCCGGCACCAGATTCCCGGCCTCCCTCAGGGCCGAATCGAGGCGCAACAGGGCGCGCTGGGTCTTCGTCTGGAGAGGCCCCAGAAAGTCGGCCTGTCGGATCGCCTCGGCCAGCGGCAGTCCGCGCGAGGCGGCGAACCGCTCCAGCGCCTCCAGGGTCTGGGCGCCCACCCCGCGCGCCGGCACGTTCACGATGCGCCGGAACGCCGCGTCGTCCCCCGGGTTCAGCACCACGCGGAGGTAGGACACCATGTCCTTGATCTCCTTGCGCTCGTAGAAGCGGATGCCTCCGACCAGCACGTGGGGGATGTTCGAGGCCAGGAACGCCTCCTCCAGCACGCGGCTCTGGGCGTTGGTGCGGTACAGCACGGCGAAGTCGCCGAAGCGGCGGCGTCCGGTGCGCACGTCGCGCAGGATCACGTCGGCCACCATCATCGCCTCGTCCCGCTCGGTGCCTGCCTCCAAGAGCGTCAGGGGGGCTCCTTCGGCGTTGGACGTCCAGAGCCGCTTGTCGGCGCGGCCCCGGTTGCGGCGGATCACCTCGTGGGCGGCGCGCAGGATCCTCTTGGTCGAGCGGTAGTTCTGTTGCAGCTTGATGACCTTGGCGTCCGGATAGTCGTTGGCGAACTGCAGGATGATGGACACGTCCGCGCCGCGCCAGGCGTAGATCGACTGGTCGTCGTCGCCGACCACGCAGACGTTGCGGTGCTTCTCCGCCAGCACCCGCACGATCTCGTACTGCGCGCGGTTCACATCCTGGTACTCGTCGACCAGCACGTGGAGGAACCGCTCTTGGAATTTCTCCCGGACGTCGGCGCGCTCCTGCAGCAGCCGCAGCGTCCAAAGCAGCAGGTCGTCGAAGTCCAGCGCCCTGGCCTTGCGGAGGAGCTCCTCGTACTTCGGGTAGATCTCCGCGACCATCCGCTCGAAGAAGCCGGTCGCGGCGTCGGCGTACCGCTTGGGGCTCAGCAGCCGCTCCTTCGCCCGGCTGATCTCGCTGAGCACGGAGCGGGGCGTGAGGCTCTTCTCGTCGATCTGTTTCTTCTTGAGGATCTCCCGGATCAGGGCCAGCTGGTCGCCGTCGTCGTAGATCACGAACTCCGGGTGCAGACCGATCGCCTGGCCTTCCTGCCGGAGCATCCGGCTGCAGAGGCCGTGGAACGTCCCGATCCACATGCGCGACGTGGAGCCGATCAGCGCCTCGACGCGCTCGCGCATCTCCTTGGCGGCCTTGTTGGTGAACGTCACGGCGAAGATCCGCGCGGGCGGCACGCCGTCGCCGATCAGCCGCGCGATGCGGCAGGTGATCACCCTCGTCTTGCCCGAGCCGGCGCCGGCGAACACCAGGATCGGCCCGCCGGGGTGCATCACGGCCTCGCGCTGTTCTGGGTTCAGCGCCTCGAGGGCGCCGGGAGGGAGCATGGCCTAGGATTATGGATCACGCAGACGCCCGTCTGCCGATCCTCCCTGGGCCGGGCACCTAGGCCGCCAGCCTCAGCTCCGGACCTTGGCTCTGCGCCGGCAGGGTCTCGAAGAACACCAGCCTCTGGGCCTCCGCCAGCGTCGTCTTGCCGTCGATCACCTTGCGGATCGCGTCGACCTGGAGCGGCTCGTAGCCGTACCTCGCCCCGGCCCGCTTGATCGCCTCGATCGGCGCGTGGGAGGCGATCAGGCTTCCCACCTCCGGCGTGACGGGCAGAATCTCGTGCACCGCGATCCTTCCCTTGAACCCGGTGTTCACGCACTGGGGGCAGCCCTGCGCGCGGTAGATCGTGGGCAGGTGGTTGTGGCCGAGGACGGCCTCCAGAAGCGCCCGATCCTCGCCGTCGTCGTCGGGCTTGCGGCAGGCGGGACAGAGCGTGCGCAGCAGCCTCTGGGCCATCACGCCGATCAGCGACGTGCTGAGGAGGTACGGGTTGATGCCCATGTCCAGCAGCCTCGGGACGGCGCTGGGCGCGTCGTTGCAGTGGAGCGTGCTGAGCACCAGGTGGCCGGTGAGCGACGCTCGGATCGCCGTCTCGGCGGTCTCCCTGTCGCGGATCTCCCCGACCAGCACGACGTCGGGGTCCTGCCGGAGGATGGCGCGGAGCTGCATGGCGAACGTCAGGCCGACCTTCTCGAACACCTGCGACTGGTTGATGCCGTCGATGTCGTACTCGACGGGATCCTCGCAGGTCATGATGTTGTTGGTCTTCTTCTGGACCTCGCGCAGGGCGGCGTACAGGGTGGTGGTCTTGCCGCTGCCGGTCGGCCCCGTCACCAGGATCATGCCGTAGGGCTTGTGGATGAGGTTGCGGAACAGGCGCAGGTTCTGATGGGAGAAGCCGAGCTCGTCGAGCTTCTTGAGCGTCACCGACTTGTCCAAGATGCGGAGGACGATCCTCTGGCCGTGGTAGTTCGGCAGGACGCTGACCCGCAGGTCCACCTCGCGGCCGTCCACCTCCACGCTGATGCGCCCGTCCTGGGGCAGGCGCGACTCGACGATGTCCAGCTCCGCCAGGATCTTCAGCCGGGTGGTGAGCATCGGCATGAGGCCCTGGGGGATGGTGCGGATCGGGTGCAGCTCGCCGTCGATGCGGTAGCGCAGGTCCACGCGGTCGGCCCTCGGCTCGATGTGGATGTCGCTCGCCCCCATGCGGATGGCGTCGATCAGAATCTGGTTCACCAGGCCGACGACGGGGCGCGTGTCCTCCTCGGTGAGCGTGGCCTTGCGGGCCCGCTCGTCCTGGGGCTTGAACTCCTGCAGCGCACGCTCGACGTACCCGTCCATGTTCGCCTGGGCACGGGCCGAGAAGGTGCGCTCGATCGCGTTGGCCAGGCGGTCCTCCTGGGCCAGCACCGGCTCGACGCGCATGCCCGTCACGTTGCGCACGGCGTCGATGGCGTCCAGGTCGTACGGGTTGCGCATGGCGAGGACCAGCAGGTCCCCTCGGACCTCGACGGGAAGCACCTGGTAGGTCCGGCAGATGTGCTCCGGCACCTTGGCCACGGCCGCGGCCTTCGGGGCGTCGCGCTCCAGCCGCCAGGCCGACACACCGTGCTGCGCCGCCAGCGCCTGCAGCAGCAGGTCCTCGGTGATGAATCCCAACGAAACGAGGATGCTGCCGAGCGAGCCAGGCCGCTCGCGCTGCAGCGCCAGAGCCTGATCGAGCTGCTCCTGCGTGATCAGCCGGTGAGCGAGCAGGATCTCCCCCAAACGCTTGCGGTTTCCAGCCAAGACCGACACCTCCGGGGCACCGAGGCCCCAGGGGGTTTCTTCCACATTCCCGGTCCAACCGCAGGCTACTTCAGGACTTGAACAGGATCTTGTCCAGCCCCACGACGAAGCCCTGCAGCTTCCGGACGTTCCTCAGGGCGATCTTCACTCCCTCCATGAACGAGGACCGGTCGAGCGAGTCGTGCCGGATGGTGAGCAGCTCGCCCTTCCCCCCGAACAGGACCGCCTGGTGCGCGACCAGGCCGGGCAGGCGCACCGAGTGGATCGGGATGTCCTTGTAGACCCCGCCGCGCGCGCCCTCGACCTTGAGGTTCTGCGTGACGGGCGGGGTGGGCACGCACTTGCGCGACTCGGCGATCAGGTCCGCCGTGAGGATCGCCGTTCCGCTGGGGGCGTCCAGCTTGCGGTCGTGGTGCATCTCGAGGATCTCGACGTCGGGCAGCCACCGCGCCGCCATTTCGGCGAAGCGCATCATCAACACCGCGCCGATCGCGAAGTTCGGCACGTAGATGCCGGGAACGCCGGTTTCCTCGGACAGCAGCTTCAGCTCGGCGATGTCGTGCTGGGTCAGGCCGGTCGCGCCGATCACCGGGGCCACGCCCCGCCTCAGGGCCGAGGCCGCGTGCTCGACCGCCGAGGCGTGCGTCGTGAAGTCGATCAGCACGTCCGGCTTGGTCTCGTCCACCGAGACGCCAAACTTCTCCCGAATCGGGATGTCGGGAGCCTTCGGGCCCGCCACCGCCCGCAGCGACTCGCCGGCGTGCGCCCGGTCCACGGCGCACACGATCTCGAAGTCAGGATCGAGCGCCAACGCCTGCACGGTCGTCGTGCCCATCCGGCCGGCCGCGCCGGCCACCACCACCCTCAACGCTCGCGTCTCATCCGCCATGGCCGTTCCTTCCTTCGAGCAGGAGGGCGGCGACCCTCCTCCCCGACTCGTAAGCGTACTCCACTCGGCCCTTGGTGACACCGTCCCCTGCGACCATCACCGTGGAGCCCGGCCGGTTGACCGACTCGAACATCGCGGACAGCTCCGGCTGGCTGTGCCTCCATCGAACGACCCGCGAGACCTTCGGCGCGTCCCAACCGCGGCCGAACAGCCTGCCCACGAACCCCGCCGTGCGCTCCACGATCGCGTCGTCGTCCAGCTCGTACCAGTCGGACGAGGCCCGGGCGCTCAGCTGAGCGACAACCGCCGCCCAGCCCGCAGGCGCCCGACCGGAGACCTTGCGCGACTCGAGGCTCAGCCAGCCCAAAGGGTGCCGCTGATCCGGGTCGATCAGTGCGAACCAGGGCAGGTCCGGGGCGTCCATCGGGTAGCCCAGCGCCACCGACAGGCACGACCGGTACCCGTCTGGACGGATCGGCCGCCGCTCGCCCATCGTCTCCAGAAGCTCCAGCGCCTGCGGGCCCGGCACGGCGAGAACGGCGGCGTCGAACCTCTCCCCGCGCACTCCCACCCCTCCGTCCATGCGGTCCAGCCACTCCACCCTCGCCCCGAACCGAACCTCCAGGCCGACGGCCAGGACCTCTGCCAGCTCCTGATTGCCCTGGGGAAACGCATACCGCGCCGATGCGTTGCGGGCCGGGTCGCCCGGCAAGACGCGAAGCCCCTCGTGTGGCGCGATCCACCGCTCGATGCGTTCGGGCCTCGAGCCCTCGGGCAGACCCTCCAGAAAGCTCCGGAACTCCGCCCCTGCCGGGGCGATCAGCGTGGCTCCCGTGTCGAAGGCCAGCCCCGGCTCGGCGCGCCAGGTTGCCAAGCGGCCGCCGACGCGATCGGACGCCTCGAACACCACGGTTCGGACGCCCGCCGAGGCGAGCGCCCTTGCGGCGGCCAAACCCGATACTCCCGCTCCGACGACGGCAACCCTCACGACGGCTCCAGGTTTCGAAGGACCCAACGTCCCCGTTGGACGCGGGGACGTCTCAGTATAATCCCCCTGATGTTGCGTCGCCATTCCTCCCTCCGCGTCCCGGCGGCCTGTCGTCCGGGCAACGATCAGAAGGGGGTCACCCTCCGCGCCGAGACGCAGAGCATCGAGGAATACGTCGAGGGCATCTACCGTCTCCACGAGGACGTGCACCGCGTCACCACCGGCGAGGTGGCCAACTACATGTCGGTCTCTCCGGGATCGGCGACGACGATGATCAAGCGGCTGCACGAGCTCGGCTACGTCGTCCATCTGCCTTACCAAGGCCTGACGCTGACCGAGAAGGGCCGCCAGCTGGCCAAGAGGCTGGTGCGCGCGCACCGGGTGCTGGAGAACTTCCTCCAGCAGAGCCTCGATCTCGATTGGCACGAGGTGCACGAGATCGCCTGCCGCCTGGAGCACCACCTGTCCGACGAGCAGATCGACATGATCTGGGAGAAGTGCGGCAAGCCCGCCACGTGCCCCCACGGGAACCCGGTCGAGGTGGAGAAGGACCTCGGCGACAAGCCGCTGGCCGAGGCCGAGGTCGGCGCTCCGCTGAGCGTCACCCGCATCACGGACGAGCGGGCGGAGTTCCTGCAGCACCTGCGCTCGATCGGCCTGGTGCCCGGCGCGGCGCTGCTGCTCTCGTCCAAGGGGAGCGTGGACTCGATCTACCACTTGGAGCGGAACGGGGAGAAGCTGAGCGTCGGCCCCGAGGTGGCCTACCACGTGTGGGTCGTTCGGGAAGGAACCCGGTCCTTCTGACAGTCTCGCTCGTCCAATCCCCAACCGATGCTTCCCGTGGAGGCCGGAGCCCCACGGAGGATCGCGAGCTCCCCAAGAGTCGGCGATGAGGTGGATCACGCTTCTCGGGCTCTGCCTGGCGGCTCTGGCGCGCCCGGCGAGCCCAATCGGCTACGAAACGGTCCGCGCGGGACGGGCCACCTACCACGTCGTCAAGGCGGACCTCTCGAGCCCCCGGATCGAGGCGGCGGTGGTGTCGGCGCCCAAGCTGGTGTCCATCTGGCAGCTCGTGTCCGGCCAGAGGGCGGTCGCCGCGGTGACCGGCACGTTCTTCGACCCGCGATCTCAAAGGCCCGTCGCGGACGTGTTCTCCAACGGCGTGCTGAAAGCCTCGGGCAACCGGGCCACTCTGGTCGGATTCGATCTGTTCGGAGCCGTCCAGATCCGCGACGTGCCGTTCGGCAAGCCGGTCGATTGGAGCGAGTTCCGACACGGCCTCCGGGGCGCGGTGCGTGTCGTGACGAAGGGTCGCGTGCGGCCCGACCCCAGAGCCCAGCGGTTCCGCGATTCCCGCATTTGGGGCAGGGCGGCGCGCACCGGGCTCGGAGTGACCAAGAGCGGCAAGCTGGTGCTCATCGCCACCTCGCAGAAGGTCTACCTGCGCGAGCTGGGTGCGGCGATGGTCAAGGCCGGGGTCCGCGAGGGCGTCGCCCTGGACGGCGGGGGCAGCACGGCGCTCTACTACCGAGGCCAGCTGGTCGCCCGCCCGAGCCGGAAGCTGAGCAACCTCGTAATGGTGCGCGTGAAGGATCCGAGCTTCGCCGACCTTCTGCGCCAAGTCCGCCCCGCTCCCAAGGCCAACGCCAAGCCCAAGTCGGGCGGCACCGTCAAGCGGGTGGCCGCCAAGACACGGGGCTCGGCGAGGCGCTAGATGATCTCCAGCGCGTCACGATCGGGCAGAGGCGGGAACGGGGCCGTCGGCAGCGTCTGGTACCAGTAGGCTACGCTGGCGATGTCGTCCCGTAGCGGCAGGTAGCGGCCTCCGCTCCTCCAGCCGAGGGCCTGGATGGTGACCCGCAGGTCGCTCTGGAACCGGATCGGGTCCATGATGTGCCAGCGGTAGAGGCCGAAGCGCGTGTTGGCGCGGTAGTGGCCGTCCGGACGGATCACCTGCGGCAACCCTGAGTAGGGGGTGGTGAACTCGGTGTACTCGATCGTCTCCACGCCGGGCGCGTGCCGCCGCCGGGTGTCGAAGTCGTACGAGCCGCAGAAGTAGTCCTCGGTCCCGGTGCCGCAGATCGTGGGGAACTCGTCGTCGCCGTCCAGGAAGAACTTGATCTCACCCTCGCCCCACCAGCCGTTGTTGTTCACCTGCCAGGCCATGTAGGTGCCCACGTAGTGCCCTTGGCCGCGCACGCCGTCCAAGATCGTATAGGGCTGCTTATACGGCAAGGGGTTGGTTCGGCGGAACTGCGCGTGGAAGTACGCCGCGTCGTCGGGCACCTCGGTGAGGGTGTAGTTGATCTGATAGTACAGCACCATCGCCTCGTCCGCGATGTTTTCCAGCGTGATCCGGCACCGCTTGCGGAACGGCATCTCCCAGTAGCAGTTGAACGCGCTGCCCGGGTTCACGCAGACGGCCAGCGAGGAGACCTGGGCGTACTCGCCCCACCCGCAGGCGAAGAAGTCGCCGACCGGGCACTCCACGCTCGGCTGCTCCTGGTCGTCCCAGTAGAACCGCAGGATCGAGAAGCGCCAGTTGCCGGTCGGGGTCATCCAGATCTGCTGGATGGCTCCGGGGCCCTCGATGTCGGCGAGGGTGAACGTCTGGCCGGCCTCGATGCGCACGCTCGGCGAGATCTTCCATCCCCGTCCGAGGTCGCGGGCGCAGTGCGCGCCGGTTCCCTCGGTTGCCCTGGCGCCGCCGCCCTTGGAGCCGTCGAAGTTCTCGGGGCTGATCGAGCGGGTCAGGGCGCTCGAGAGCCGCGACAGGTTGCCGAGGTGCAGTCCGAGACCGTTGAACGCCATGCCTCCAATCTACCTTGGCGGCCCCGCGGGCGCAAGGCAACGGGGCGGCCCGCCGGCGGGCCGCCCCCGCGCCCGCCGGTCACCCCGGTCACCAGCGCTCGGTGATCGACTTGCCCTGGAGGAACAGCTGCAGGTAGTCCTGTCCGCCGGCCTTGCTGTCGGTTCCCGACATGTTGAACCCGCCGAACGGCTGCACGCCCACGAGCGCCCCGGTGCACTTCCGATTGAAGTACAGGTTGCCCACGTGGAACTCGTGCCGCGCCCGCTCGATGTGCGTGCGCTCGTTCGAGATCAGCGCCCCCGTGAGGCCGTACTCGGTGCCGTTGGCGATCCGCAGGAGGTCGTCGAAGTCCCGCGCCTTGATCACCGCCAGCACAGGCCCGAAGATCTCCTCCTGGGCGATCCGCGCGTCCGGGTCCACGTCGGCGATCACCGTCGCCGGCACGAAGTAGCCGTCGCCAGACGGAACCTCGCTCTGCGCCACGAGCCTGCCCTCCGTCTTGCCGATCTCGATGTAATCCAGAATCTTGCGCTGGCTCTTGTCGTCGATCACCGCTCCGAGGTTCGGGTTGGTCTCGCTGGGGATGCCGGTCGTGAGCTTGCGGGTGGCCTCGCAGACCCGCTCCAGCACCTCGTCGTAGACGCGCTGGTGGACGATCAGCCGCGAGCCGGCGGAGCATTTCTGCCCTTGGAACCCGAACGCTCCGGCGACGGCCTCGCGCACCGCCAGGTCGACGTCGCACGGGAAGTCCACGCAGGTGGCGTCCTTGCCGCCCATCTCCAGCACCGTGCGCTTGAGCCACTTCTGCCCGGGCTGGACCTTGGCGGCCAGCTCGAAGATCCGCATGCCGACCTCTTTGGAGCCCGTGAAGCTGATGAACCGGGTGAGGGGGTGCTGCACCAGGGCGTCGCCCATCGAGCCGCCCGGCCCCGGCAGGAAGTTCACCACTCCCGGAGGCAGGCTGGCTTCCTGGAGAAGCTCGAAGAACTTGGCGGCGACGATCGGCGAGGTGCTGGCCGGCTTGAGCACGACGGTGTTCCCGGTGACGATCGCCGCCGTGGTCATGCCGACGGTGATCGCCAGCGGGAAGTTCCACGGCGGGATGACCACGCCCACGCCGAGCGGGATGTACCGAAGCTCGGCCTCCTCGCCCGGCCAGGGCACGACCGGGTGCGAGCCGCCCAGACGCATCATCTCGCGGGCGTAGAACTCCATGAAGTCGATGGCCTCGCAGGCGTCGGCGTAGGCCTCGATCCAGTTCTTGCTGACCTCGAAGCACATCCACGCCGAGAACTCGTAGATGCGGCGGCGCAGGATCGCGGCGGCGCGCAGCAAGTACCGGGCGCGCTCCTCGGGCGCCACGCGGCTCCAGGTCTTGAACGCCTCTGCGGCCGTGCGGATGGCGCGGTCCGCAAGCGCGGCGTCCGCCTTGCTCGTCTCGCCGACCGCCTCCGACGGCTTGGCGGGGTTGACGGAGACGATCCGCCCGTCGGTCGTGATCGGGTCGGCGCCGATCCACAGGGGGTAGTGGCGACCCAGCTCGCCGCGCACCTTGTCCAGCGCGGCCTTCATGGCGGCCGCGGGACCAGGCTGGCTGAAGTCGACGTACGGTTCGGGGCGATAAGGCATCAGAGACATCCGCGAATCCTCCGTATGTTGGAGCTCAAGGTACCCGATGGCGACCCTGGGGCATAATGCGCGCGGGCCGGCGAGGCCCGGAGGAGCCATGGCGGACAAGCTGCGGATCGGCGTGATGATGACCCTGGGGCCGGACGTCCGGCGGGAGTTCGAGAAGGTTCGCGAGTTCGGGCTGGACAACTGCCAGCTGAACTGCTGGGACCCGTCGCAGTACACCGACGAGCGAGCGACCGAGGTGCGCGCGGCGTGCGCGGAGTTCGGCGTGGAGGTCACGTCGCTCTGGACCGGCTACTCCGGCCCGGCGGTTTGGAACTTCATCGACGGACCGTCGACGATCGGGCTGGTTCCTCCCGAGTACCGCGAGCAGCGGGTCCGCGACCTGATCGCGGGAGCGGAGTTCGCCGCCAAGATCGGGGCGCCCTGCACCAGCACGCACGCGGGCTTCATCCCCGAGAACCCGAAGGACCCGCTCTACGCCGGTACGATCGAGGCCTTGGCGAAGGTCGCGCGGCGCTGCAGGGAGCTAGGGCTGGGCTTCGCGTTCGAGACCGGCCAAGAGACGCCCGTGACGCTGCTGCGTGCCATGCGCGACATCGGCACCGGCAACCTCGGCGTGAACCTCGACCCCGCGAACCTGCTGATGTACGGCAAGGCGAACCCGGTCGACGCCCTGGACCTGCTCGGCCCGCACCTGTTCGGCGTGCACGCCAAGGACGGCGACTACCCGAGCGACCCGATGAACCTCGGTCCGGAGAAGCCGCTCGGCGAGGGGAGGGTCGACTTCCCCCGGTTCGTGGCCAAGGCGAAGGCCATGGGTTTCAGCGGCTGCCTCACGATCGAGCGCGAGATCGGCGGCGAGAGGCAGATCGCCGATATCCGCAGGGCGATCGAGCTGCTGACGCCGCTCCTTTAGCCGCTAGGCCAACTTGCGGCCGACCTTGCTGCCGTGCGCGAACCCGCGGCACTCGGCGAGGGTCTGCGGGCTGTCCGTCAGCTTCCACACCTCGAAGTCCGGGAAGCCGGCCGCGAGCACCATCAGTCCCAGGCAGGCCAGGGACGGTGCCCACCAGTTCGTCGGGTTGTTGCCGTACTCGCTGGTCGGATAGAACTCCATCACCGCCTGGGCGCCGGCGTAGCCGCGGCCCATTCCGCCCCTGTACACGGAGAAGTCGTCGCAGATCGCGGTCTCGATCCAGATGTCGCCGTCGCACACCGAGCTGAGAATGTCCAGCGCCAGCAGCGGGTAGCGGAGGTGGTAGAGCGTCCCGAAGAAGAACACGTGGTCGAAGCGGCCCAGGGCCTGCTCGCTCACGTTGTAGACGCTCATCTCGATCCTCTTGCAACGGTCCTCGGGATAGCCGAACGCGTCCCGGCAGAAGTCGAACGTCTCCCAGGCGCGGCGGTCGGTCTCCTTCAGGGCGCCCAGGTAGTCGCTGAAGTCGTCAATGGCCACGACCTCGCTCGCGCCGCGCTTCAAGGCCTCGAACGTCCAGTAGCCGTCCCAAGCGCCGACGTCCAGCACGCGCGCTCCGGTCAGGTCGTCCGGGATGCGGTAGGCCTCCGGGACCATCGGCGCCCAGCCGGGCGTCACCGTGCCGTCCGGAAGCTCGATCCGGTGGTACCAGTAGGGGAACTGTGCCGCCCGCTCGGCGAGCGGACTGGGGTCAGGGTGGGGAAAGGCCGCCATAGGTTCCTCGTTCTTCGGCGCGAGCGCCAGGCACAATTGTCGGGTTTTCGTCGGAAATCTGGACCCGTGAAGGTCCAGCGGCCGCGCCTGCGAACCGATACCAACACCGATGGACCAGCTCTTGGCGTCGGCGTGGCGCGCGCACGGTCAGGGCCGCTTGGCGGAGGCCTCGGACCTGTATCTCGCGGCGCTCCGGCGCGACCCGGCCAGCGCCGAGGCCCTGAAAGGTCTGGGCGTGCTCTGCTGCCAGATCGGAAGGCTGGCGGAGGGAGCGGATCTGCTCCTCCGCTCGCTGGAGCGCAACCCGCGGGACGCCGAGACCTGGAGCAACCTGGGGAACGCCTGCCGGCTCATGGAGCGCTTCGCCGAGGGCGCCGAGGCCTGCGCCAACGCCGTCTCGCTGGACCCGGGCCTCGCCGTCGCGCGAAGCAACCTGGCGGCTTGCCTGCGCCCCATGGACCGCCTCTCCGAGGCCCGCGCCGAGGCGACCGAGGCCCTGCGCGCCGCCCCCGGCCTGGCCGACGCCAAGATCAACCTCGCGGCCGTCCTTCCGGCCTTCGGCGAGACCGACGAGGCGATCCGGCTTCTGCGCGACGTGGCGCACCGGCCCGGCGCGTTCGAGGCGCACAGCAACCTGCTGTTCACGATGCTCGCCAGCGACCGCGTTTCGGTGGCGGAGATCCGCAGCGAGGCCGAGCGGTACGGCGCGCGCTTCCCCTTGCGCCCCAGACCGCCCGTTCGGTCCGAGCCCCGGTTGACGGTCGGATTCGTCTCCGGTGACCTTCGGTCGCACCCGGTGGGAACGTTCATCGGCCCCGTGCTGCGCGAGCTGGACCGCCGCCGGTTCCGCGTCGTGGCGTTCCCCACGAGCGCCTCCGAGGACGAGCGGAGCCAGGTTCTGAAGTCTTGGTGCGACGGCTGGATGCCCTTGGCCGGCATGCCCGACGAGGCCGCGGCCGCGGCGATCCGCGAAGCCGGGGTGGACGTGCTGATCGACCTTTCGGGGCACACCGCCGGCAACCGTCTGCCGCTGTTCGCCCTCCGTCCGGCCCCTCTGCAGCTCACCTGGCTGGGATACTCCGGCACCACCGGGCTGTCGGCGATCGACGGCGTGCTGGTCGACGCGGCCGTGGCTCCCGAGGGAACCGGGGAGTTCACCGAAGAGCCGATGCCGCTGCCCAGCTTCCTGTGCTGGGATCCGCCGGTGGACGCCCCGCCCCCCGCCCCGCCTCCCAGCGAACGGAACGGGTTCGTCACGTTCGGCAGCTTCAACAACCTGGGCAAGATCGGCGACTCGACGTTGGACGCTTGGTGCGCGGTGCTGCGCGCCTTGCCGGATTCCCGGATGGTCCTCAAGTACAAGTTCCTGTCGGACGAGGGGGTCCGTCGCGTCTGGATGGAGCGATTCGCCGAGCGCGGGGTCGCGCCGTGCCGCCTCGAGCTGCGGCCGTGGTCGCCGGGCCAGGCGCGCTACGCGGACTTTTCGGACGTGGACCTGATGCTGGACACCTTCCCCTACAGCGGCGCGACCACGACGATCGAGAGCCTCTGGATGGGCGTGCCGGTCGTGACTCGGACCGGCGACCGCTACGCCTCGCGCATGTCGGCCTCGATGCTCCTCGCCGCCGGGCTGGGGGAGCTCGCGAGCCACGACGAGGCCGGGTTCGTCCGAGCCGCTCTCGGTCTGGCGGAGGACGGCCGCCGTCTGGTGGGGCTCCGGGCCGGCCTCCGCGACGCGTTGGCGGGCACGAGCTTCTGTCGGCCGGCGGAGGTCGCCGATTCGCTGGCGAAAATCCTGTTAACGTCCCCCGCGACCGCTTTGGCAGCATGAGAATTCCGCGAAACTGACCGATAATCCTAGTAGTCCCACCAGGCCTGGAAGTCATGAGCGCACCCCGCCCGAACCACGCCGCCCGCGCCCAGGCTCAGCGCCAACTGAGCCTGGGCTTCGCCGCGCACCAGCAGGGCCGGGCCGAGGAGGCCGCCCGCTGCTACCGCGAGGCGCTGCGCCTCGACCCCGGCCTGTCGGACGCGATGCACCTCCTGGGCGTGGCGTGCCTCCAGCAGGGCGACCTCGATGCGGCCGAGCGGCACATCCGCAAGGCGATCCGGCAGAGGCCCCAGCCGGAGTACTGGAGCAACCTCAGCGGGGTGCTGATGCGCCTCGGGCGGTTCCAGGACGCCGCGGAAGCCTGCCGCGAGGCCGTGCGCCTGAACCCGGAGTTCGCGGACGCTTGGTACAACCTGGGCAACGCCGAGCTGGAGGCCAAGGGGTGGTCGCAGGCCGCCGCGGCGTATCGGATGGCGCTCCAGCTCCGACCCGACTGGCCGGAGTGTCTGAACAACCTGGGTGCCGCGCTGCTGGAGCTCAACCGCCTGGCGGAGGCTCTGGAGGCGATCGACCGCTCGCTGGCTCTGGACCCCAACCAGGCCAAGGCGTGGAACAACAAGGCCCTCGCCCTAACCTGCCAAGGCAGGGCCGAGGTCGCCGAGGAGGCCTACCGCAGGGCGCTCGCGGCCGACCCGAACTACCCGAAGGCTCTATCCGGCCTCGCGGCGCTGCTGCAGGTGAACGGCCGTCTGGACGAGGCCCTCTCCCTGGCCCAGGCCGCCCTGCGCATCGACCCCGGGGCGTTCGAGGCGTACAACACGCTGGGCAACATCCTGAGCGGGTGCAGCGACGTGGCGCAGGCGATCGGGTGCTTCGAGCGCGCCGACGCCCTGGCGCCGGACAACCCGGCCTTCCTCTCGAACGCGATCTTCAACCGCCTGTACCTGCCTGAGACAACCAGCGCCCAGATGCTCGCCGCGTCGCGCGAGTGGGCGCGCCGGTTCGCCCTGGAGCCTCTGCCGCCGGCGCCCGGGCCGCGCCGAGACGGCCCGCCGCGCATCGGGTTCGTCTCCGGGGATCTGAGGCGCCACCCCGTAGGCTATTTCCTGCTTCCGCTCTTCGAGAACTGGGACCCCTCGCGTGCGGAGCTGTACGCCTACAGCAACCACACCCTGCACGACGACCTTTCCGACCGCCTGAAGGCCTGCACGGCGGGCTGGAGGGTCATCCATCCGCTGACGCCCCAGGAAGCCGCGGAGAGGATCCGGGAAGACGGCATCGACCTGCTGATCGACCTCACCGGCCACACGGGGCACTCGTGCCTGCAGCTGCTCTCGCTCCGGCCCGCTCCCGTCCAAGCTTCCTGGCTCGGATATCCCGCCACCACCGGCCTGGATACGGTGGACTACGTCATCGCCGACAGCGTGGTGCTGCCCGAGGAGGACGAGCCGTTCTACACCGAGCGCCCGGCCAAACTGCCGGAGGTGTTCGCATGTCTGGGCGTGCCGCCGGAGGTTCGCGAGGCGCAGCGCCCCCCGCAGCTCGGAAGGGACGGCTTTCGGTTCGGTTGCTTCAACAACACCGCCAAGCTGTCGGACGAGACCATCGAGGCGTGGGCGGAGATCCTGCGGATGCTGCCCCACAGCCAGCTCATCCTCAAGTCCATGGCGTTCCGCTCGCCTCGGGTCGCCGATTGGTTCGTGGGCCGGTTCCGCCGCCACGGGGTGGAGATCGAGCAGCTCCAGATTCTGGGACCCACCGACCGGAAGACGCACTTCGCGCTCTACGCCTCGATCGACCTTGCCCTGGACCCGTTCCCCTACGGCGGCGCGACGACCACGGCCGAGAGCCTCCTGATGGGAGTGCCCGTGCTCACGCTCCGGGGAGACCGCTACGCCGGACGATGTTCCGAGAGCTTCCTGCGGTGCGTGGGGCTGGAGGGCCTGGTCGCCCGCGACCGAAGCGAATACGTGCGCCTCGCGACGGAGCTCGCGCGCAACGACGGGCGCCTCGCCGCGCTGCGGGCGGACCTCCGCGAGAAAGCGGCCGCCTCCGCGCTGGCCGACGGCCCCCGCTTCGCCCGGGCCTTCCAAGACCTCTGCGACGCGCTCCTCAAGGCGGGCAGCAAGCGCGCGGTGGCCTGACCGGGACCCATGAGGACTCGACCCGATCCTCGCCGAGCCGACGAGCTGCACCGCGCCGCTCTGCAAGCGTACAGCCGAGGAGGCCTGACCGAGGCCGTGCGCCTGCTCCAGAGGAGCGTGGAGCTCGATCCCTCGAACGGGGAAGCCTGGGGCAACCTGGGCGTCCTGTTGCGGGAGGCTGGTCGGCCCGACGAGGCCGAGCAAGCCCTGCGACGCTCCTGCGAGCTCGCCCCGAGACGGGCTGCCGGCTGGAACGCGCTGGGAGCGGTCCTGCTGGACCGTGGCGACCCCGCAGGCGCGGCGAGCGCCCTCGGGCGGGCGGAGGAGTGCGACCCGGGGTTCGGACCGGCCAGGATCAACCTCGCACTGAGCCGTCTCCTCAGCGACGACCTGGACGGCGCGCTGGAGAGCGCCCAGAACGCCACGCGCCTGGACCCTGCGTCGGCGGCGGCCTGGGACGTGTTCGGCTGCGTGCTCCGTGCGGCGGGTTGCGTGGAGGACGCGCTCGATGCCTTCGCCGCCGCGATCCAGAGGGACGCGCACCTGGAGTCGGCTTGGAGCAATCTGCTGTTCACAATCCCCTGCTCGGACGCCCTCGACCCCGAGGAGCTCACGCACAAGGCCCGCCTGTGGGGAGGGCGGTTCGACGGCGCCACCCCGCTGTCGACCCGGGCGCGCTCGGGAGCCCGCATCCGCGTCGGGTTCCTCTCTCCGGACTTCCGAGACCACCCGGTCGGCCGCTTCATCGAGCCCGCCTTCCGGCTCTTGGACCGCAACCGATTCGAGGTCGTCGCCTTCATGGCGTCCTCGCGACGCGACGCCCGCACCGAGTGGCTCCGGTCGCTCTCCGACGCCTGGAGGGACATGGCCGGAGTCCCGGACGCGGAGCTGGCCCGGCTGATCGCCGAGGACGGCCTGGACATTCTCGTGGACTTGGCGGGACACACCGCGGGCAACAGGCTGCCTGCTTTGGCCAGTCGCCCAGCCGTCGTCCAAGCGACCTACCTCGGTTTTCCCGGCACAACCGGCCTGCCGCAGATGGACGGCCTGCTGGCGGATCTGTTCGTGGCGCCGGCGTCCGACGCGCACCTTTACACCGAGAGCGTCCTTCGGATGGACGCCCCGTTCCTGTGCGTCGATCCGGACTCGGACCCGCTGCCGACCGCCCCAGACTGGTCCGGCCCCGCAAGGGCTCTGGTGCTGGCCAACCCCGCGAAGATCAGCGAGAGCGCGATCCGCTGCTGGGCCGAACTGAGCGCCAGGGAGCCGACCCTCCAGATCCGCCTTCTTTACGGCTCTTGGCGGTCCGAGCTTCCGAAGCAGCGCGTCCGGGCGCTGTTCTCCGAGGCCGGCGGCGACCCATCAAGGCTGTCGTTCCTGCCCTGGGCCGGTCGGCGGGAGTGTCTGCGGGAGATCGCCGAGGCCGACCTGGTTCTGGACGCGTTCCCCTACACCGGCGCCACCACCACGGCCGACGCGCTGGCCCTGGGTACTCCGGTGGCGACCCTGGAGGGTAGGGGCTACGCGGGCCGGATGTCGGCGGCCCTGCTCCGGTGGTCCGGCTTCGGCGAGGAGGTGGCCACCACGCAGGCGGAGTACGTCTCGCGCGCCGCGGAGCTGCTGCACGCCGCGAAGGGCTCGGAGCGAGCCCGTCGGGCCGAGCGCTTCCGCGATTCCGCGCTCTGCCGGCCCGAGGCATGGTGCCGAGAGTTCGGGCGGACCCTGGAGGCCCTTGCGGACGAGGAGCCCGAACGACCATAATACGGGTTCTGGAGGACAGATCAACTTGGTTTATGTGATCGTGCAGCCCGGCGAGTCCATCGATGCGGCCATCAAGCGCTTCAACATGAAGCTGCAGCAGAGCGGACTGCTCCGGGAGCTCAAAGAGCACGCCCATTACGAGAAGCCGAGCGAGAAGCGCCGCCGTCAGAGGCGACGCGCTCGCGCGCGCTGAGCGGGGCGATCGAGCGGGCCGGCGCCCTCCTGCCTCCGGTATGGAACGCGGTCCATCCGAGCTTCGATCGCGACGCGAGCCGGGGAACCTCGGAGTCCCCGGCCGTCTGGCCTATGGACCCTGACCCTCGGACGAAGGTCTCTTGGGCGCGGGCCTGCCGAACCCGCGTCCCCACTGCCCTCGCGCGGTCCGCGTTCCTCCGCACGCTCGCCGAGCGCGGCCTTTCCGGCATGGTGAGCGTGCTCTGGACCGACGACGAGGGCATCCGGGAGCTGAACGCTCGATTCCGCGGGCTGGACGAGCCCACGGACGTGCTGACGTTCCCCGGTCCCGACTTCCCCGGCGCGCCCTTGGGCGACGTCGCCATCTCGCTCGAGACGGCCCGGCGGCAGGCCGCAGTTAGGGGAATTCCGCCCGAGGTCGAGACGGCGTACCTGGCCATCCACGCCGCGCTGCACCTCGCGGGCCTCAGGGACGAGACCGACGAGGAGCGAAAGGAGATGCAGACCGAGATGGCCCGCCTGGCCGCCCTCTTCGGTCTGCCCGTCGATCCGGAGTGGACCTCGCTCCACGGGGAGGGGCCGCAGTGAGCCGCCGCGACCTGATCACGCCCTTCAAGGCGGCCATCCGGGGATTGGTCTATACGTTCCGCACCCAGCGGCACATGAGGTTCCACATCTACGTGGTGCTCACCGTGGTGCTTCTGGGCATCTTCTTCGGCCTTCGGCTTCGCGAGCTGATGATCCTCATCTTCACCGTTTCGCTCGTGCTGGTGGCAGAGATGTTCAACAGCGCGATCGAGGCGACCGTCGACCTGGTGGAGCCCCGATACCACCCCCTGGCCAAGTTCGCCAAGGACATCGCCGCCGGGGCCGTGCTGATCACGACCATCGTGGCGCTGGTGGTCGGCGCTCTGCTGGTGCTCGAGGAGAACCGCTGGGAGGAGATCAAGCTCAGCCTCGTCAGCGAGTCGATCGGCGTGACGGCCCCGGTGCGGATCGTGTTCGGCTGCTTCCTGGTGTTCCTGGTTGTGGTCATCGGCAAGGCGATGGGCAAGCACGGCCAGGTGCTTCAGGGAGGCCTCGTGAGCGGGCACGCCGCCTACGGGTTCTTCCTTGCGGGGTCGATCATGTTTCTGACGGACCGGCCGCTCGTCAGCGCGATCGCCATCCTGCTGGCCTGCCTCGTGGCGCAGAGCCGCTGGGAGGCGAGGATCCACAGCATCTTCGAGCTGACGCTCGGCGCCGCCGTGGGCGTCATCCTCTCTCTCGTCCTGTTCGGCAACTACATCCCCAAATGAACGACTCTCCGAACGACAAACCTCCCGAACGCGGCCGTCGGATGAACGAGGGCCTCCGACGGGCCCAGAGCCGCGCCTCGGCGGTGCTGCTGATCGCGCTGGGAGTGGCCTCTGCGCTTCTGGCCCAAGGTTCCGGCAGCCTGCCGGGCGGTTCGGACGGCGCCGTGATCGGCGTGTCTCCCTGGGTTCCCGGGGCCGCCGTCGTCGGGATCTTGTTCCTCTGCGCCGTGTACTCCTCGGCGGAGGCGGCCCTCCAGATGCTCAAGCCGATGCATCTGAAGCTCGCCGCGGAAAGGAGGCGGGATGCTCAGCTGCGCCTGCAGAGGCTGCTCCAAGACCGGAACCGGCACCTGGCCGCGACCACGCTGGCGATCCACACCCTGCGGCTGAGCCTGTTCCTCGTGTGCCTCTGGCTGGCGCCGGGCCTCGCCGAGGGCCTGGGCCGGCAGTTCGGTTGGACCTTCGGCTTCGTCGAGACCGTGCTGGCCGCCTTGGCGCTGCTGCTGCCGATCGCCCTGGCCGGGCTGATCGTGGAAATGGTGCCGCGGGCCTACGCCGAGGTCGCGCCGCACCAGGTGGCTCTCGCGGTGTATCGGCCGATCCTGGCGGCCTCCGTGCTCTTCTCGCCGATCGCGAAGCTGGTGGCAGGCGTGGCGACGGTGTTCACCGCGAGGTTCGGCCGCACGGCGAGTCTCGCGGGCCCCTCGTCGGCCGAGGAAGAGATCAAGACGCTGGTCGACTCCGCCCAAGAGACCGGCGACATCGAGACCGAGGAGAAGGAGATGCTGCACTCGGTGTTCGAGTTCGCCGACACCGTCGCGCGCGAGGTGATGACGCCGCGGGTGGACATGGACGCGGTCTCCGTCGACACCGCGCCCGAGGAGGTCGTGCGCCTGATCCGAGAGTCGGGCCACTCCCGGATCCCCGTGTACGAGGAGACCGACGACCAGATCGTGGGCATCGTGCACGCCAAGGACCTGCTGATGGCGGTGGCGGAGGGCAAGCCCGTGAACCTGCGGAGGCTGATGCGCCCGGCGCTGTTCGTCCCAGAGAACAAGCCCCTGCACGAGCTGTTGAAGGAGATGCGGGCCAGCCGCTCGCAGATGGCGGTCGTTCAGGACGAGTTCGGCGGCACGGCGGGCATCGTGACCACCGAGGACATCGTCGAGGAGCTCGTCGGCGACATCGTAGACGAGTACGACAGCGAAGAGCCGGAAATCGTGGATCGCCCGGAGGGGTGGTCGGTGGAGGGCAAGACGCACCTCGACGACCTGAACCACCGGATCGGCTCCAACTTCGAGAGCGAGGAGTTCGACACGATCGGCGGGTACGTGTTCGGCCTCTTCGGCCGCCAGCCCAAGCAGGGCGAGACGATCGAGGCCGAGGGCTTCCGATTCACCGTGGAGTCAACGGACGGGCGACGGATCCAGCGCCTGCTCGTGGTCCCTCGCGCCGCCGAACCTCAGGAGCCGGGCGAGACGTCCGAAAGAGAGTAGAGCCATGCCTCGATCCTTGCGTTGCCCAGTCCTGTGGATCCTGATCGCCGCGCTCGGTTCCGCGGCGCGCGCGGACGGCCCCGACCTCGAGCGGAAGGTCACCGTCACCGTGGTCGCGGCGCCCCTGAAGGATGCGCTGAAGCAGCTCTCCCAAGCGGCCGGCTACCCGTTCGTGCCGCTGAAATCCCTGGAGAACGAGGTGGTCTCCCTGCGCCTGAAGGACGCCCCGCTGCGCGAGGCGATGGACCGCATCGCGGAGGCGATGAGGGCCGAGTGGCGCGCGGAGCAAGGGCAGCATCGGCTGACGGTAGGCGGCGACCTCTCCCGCCGTCAGGCGGCCGAAGAGGCCCAGGCGGCGGTCGCCGAGATCCGGGCCGCGCTGGCCTCGGCAGGCGGCCAGGCCGACCGTCCTCGCGAGGATGCCGACCCGTTCGCGGTGATTCGGGCGTTCGATCCGGCGCTGCTGGCCGCCATCCAGCCGAACGCCAGGGTGGTGTTCGCCACCAGCCCGAACCGAAGCCAGGTCGCCATGCCCCGCGCGGTCGGCCAGGCGCTGGACCGCATGATCGCCGAGAGCCGCAGGGCCAGGCCCTCCGGCCCCGCCGAGCTCCTGGGCCCGCCGTGGATGGCGCCGCCGGACTCGCCGGCGGTCAAAGGAATCGTTGTCCTATCGAGCATCCCCTCCGCAGACGGGAGCTTT